>Ga0326512_10004090_pt1 | contig 10629 bp, 3 predicted proteins | sample 1_2617_0518_D_FD_203652 | JGI IMG/M metagenome (GOLD analysis project Ga0326512, IMG submission 203652) | Bovine rumen microbial communities from UC Davis, California, United States - 1_2617_0518 | ecosystem: Host-associated > Mammals > Digestive system > Stomach > Rumen | place: USA: California...
CCGCCACCTGGATGGACGCAACTACAAAGAGGGCAACTGCCCAGAATTTAATTCCTGATAATCTCATAACTTACTGTTTTTTATTTTCATCCTCATCCAAATAGCTTTCATTCTGGACAAGAGCTGGATTAATCTTCATTTCCTTTCTTGCGACTGGCATATACATGAAGCCCATCTGAATCAACTTGATGGCAACAGCAGGACCAGCCTCACTGTATTTGGTAGCCAATGCCTGACGCATCTCCTGGGTGTTACCAACGCGACGTGCAGCACGTACCAAGTCATAGAAACGCTTACCCTCAAAGAGGAACTCACGTCTACGTTCATTCATCAACAACTTGTGGAATGTGTCATAGGTCTGTGGCTGTTCAGGAGCATACTGCTTCTTGGTCTGCACCACAGGATTTGAGCGGCGATAAACTGCTGAAATCAGGTTGAATGCATCCAGCTTCAGTTCATCGGCAGTAGTCAGTGAATTACCACGTACCAACACTGATGCCTTGCGCATCTTTGAACCTGCCTCTGAGCCTGTGCCTTCACCTTCCTGTTCACCTTGTTCACCCTCAGCATTCTCACCTTCAGCCTCCTTCTCAGAAGCATCCAAATTGAATGCCAGTTCGATTTCAGCTTCAGCACGGAACAACATCACTTCTGTCAAACGATAAAGAATCCAGTTCGGTTCCGTATTACGATATGACTGAGAACTACGAGCTGCAGTGAATGAAGAACCGACACTTCCATATTCTGTAGAAGAAGAGGCACCAGCCCTATTCCTTTCAATCATATACTTGTAAATACTGGACACACCACTTTCTTCATTATAATAGAAAGAAGCAATGCTTCTGTAATCTGATGGCACAGAGAACAATCGAGTGTCAGAATAGCTATCAGTAGAGTTTGGCTTGGTCTCAAACAAGTCTTCAGCAGCCTTCACATTCTGCGTACGAGAACTTTCACCATACTGGTTCTTCACAGCTGCATTACTTCCATAACTTCTGTTCAGAGCTGAATTATAATAAGTAATCTCGAACAGTGTTTCGAAAGAAGCACCTGTACCAAAGATGGCATTTGTTGCAGCGGGACCATTCTCATTGTGACCGACAGAAACTTCCTCAGCCAACAATGGGTAACCATAATCCTTGTACACTTCCTGGTCAATGTCTTCCTTAACATCACCCTCATCATAGCGCTGCATCTTATAAGCAAGCACCCAGTCGCAGCAATCAATACACTTCCTGTAGTACTCATTCTGTTTATCCTTGGAAAGGTTGTAATCAGAAGCGCGCCACAAATACAGTTCAGCCAGCAGTGCATACATTGCAGGACGAGTCACCTTACCTGTGTTCTGAGTGTTATCCACACCAGCTTTCAATGTCTGGTTAGTGTTACGCAGAGGTGCATAATCCTTGCAGGCTTCAATGTCTTTAATCAGTGAATCCAGCACCACCTCAAACTTTGTCTGAGGCAAGCGATAAGTCTGCGTGTCGTCCAAAGAAGGTTCGAAAGTGAAAGGAACGTCCCTGAACGTCTTGATGAGTGTCAAGTAGCAATAGTCACGGATGAATGAGCACTCAGCCTTGTTCACGCGATAGTCAGACTCGGTATAGTTCGGGTCTTTCTGCATCACCTGAGGAGCCTCAAACATGGCAATGTTACAATAATTGATGACCTTGTAGAGCGGACTCCACTCACAGAATTTGTTGGTCGTCTTGATACTACCTTTCAGCAAAAATCTCAAGTCTTCAGACTGATCCTGTCCAGCTTGAACATTGTCAGAGCGGTCTTCACCCCAAACAATCATTCGTTCCACGACATCACGATCCTGAAAGGCTCCATAGCAGGCAGTAACCACACTCTCCACGTCATCCTTGTTGGTCCAGAAGTTCTCATAGACCACCTCATTGAGAGGGAGCAGGTCGATGTCGCAAGAGCTGAGACCAAGTCCCGCAACCGCCAATGCTACAGCCGATAATATTCTATTTTTTATCTTTTTCATGACTTTAAGCCTATTAAATTAGAATGAAACATTAATACCGAATTGGATTGAACGTGAACGTGGGTTCGTGTCACCATCATAAGCTGGTCGGTAGCTGCCAGCACCGTGTTCTGGGTCAAGACCTGAATACTTGGTGAGACAGAATGCATTGTTAATCAGCATATTGAGACGCAGTGAAGCCAAGCCCCACTTCTTCAGCGTCTTGGGGTCGAACGAATATGACAGCTGACAGTAGTTCAGACGAAGGAAAGAAGCATCTTCCACGAATCGGTCAGAACCCAAATAGTTGTAAGTGTCGAACTGAGTCTTTGTTGTGGCAGCACGTGGAAGAGGTGCAACATCACCTTCATTGTGCCAACGCCAGTTCACTGCAATCGACTGGTTGTTGTTGTTGGACATGTTCTCCAAGTCCGCGCGGGCAGAGTTAATCACCTTGAAGCCTGTACGGAAGTTGAACTGCAAGTTGAGATCCCATCTCTTATAGTGGAACTTAGTACCGAAACCACCAGTGATCTTTGGCAGAGATGAACCCAAGTAAACGATATCAAGCTCATTAATCTGACCATCATGGTTGATGTCCTCATAGATAGCATCACCACCCACAAATGCATACTGAGTTGTTCCACCATAGTTGAAGTACATCATCTTAGGAGCACCAGTCGAATCAAAGATAGGTTCACCCTTTTCATTACGAACCACAGGAGAGTTTGGACCGCTCAAGCCTTCCACTTCCTCATCAGAATATTCTGAATAAGCATAAACACCCTTATAGCGGAAACCGTAGATGGAGTTCAATGGATTATTCAACTGAACACGAGAGAGATACTGCTTGTTTTCGTATTTAAACTCTTCATTCAAGCCATCCAGACAGGTTGGATCCATTGAAAGAACTCGGTTGCGGTTGTTTGCAAAAGAGATGTTGAAATCCATAGAGAAATCCTTACCGATTGTCACAAATCTGTTCGCATTAATGTTGAACTCCCATCCCTGGTTACGCATAGAACCATCGTTATAATAGCTCAAAGAAGTGTAACCTGAAGAAGTAGGAATGCCATAACCATTCTGCAACAAGTCAGTTGTCTTGGCTGTGTAAATATCGATGTTACCATCAATAGTCTTTGTACGCTTCTCATCCAGATAGAAACCGAAGTCGAAACCAACCTGATAAGAGACTTTCTTCTCATATCTCAGACCAGCCAAACGGATATTGTTAGGAACAACTGATGAAACACCCATATAGGGAGTTCCTGTTCCATACTTAGAACGCCAGAGGTCACCACCCGGTGCACGACCAGAATAACCCCATGATGGACGGATTGACAACATAGAAAGCCATCTTACTTTCTCCATGAATGGTTCCTTGCTGATGTTCCAACGACCAGACAATGCAGGGAAGAAGCCCCATGGGCGGTCTGGACCGAAAGCTGTAGTACAGTCACCACGAAGTACACCTGTTACACTATAGCGTCCTTTATAAGAATAGTGAGCCTGGAAAGTCAGGTTCTGGCTCTTTGAATGACCTGCACCTGAACCAAAGCCAGAAATCACACCGCCTGCCAATGTGGAAGTGATGTCTGCCGTTGTTGGCATCATACGCTTACCAGTGTTCTGGTTAGAGCTGTTGCCCTGTCCGAAATCGTAACGTCCCATCACCATCAAAGAGTGACCGTTCTTCAAATAAGGAGTGAACGTGAGAGAGTGGCGAGTGGACATGTTATGACGCTTTGAACTATTAGCCGAAGCTGTGTTGTAGTTACCTGAGAACATTGAGTTGGAAGACAGCCATCCTGGGATGTAGCTGCTACCCTCATCGTTTGCGATATCAAACAGAATCTGTCCCTCATAACGGAGCTGATGCTGCTCTGGTTGAGTGCCCAAGATGTCATATCTAAAGATAAACTCAGGACGGAGGTTCAAGCTTGTCGTCTTCTGATAAGAATTGTATGCCTGAGCCACAGGGTTCACCATGTCGTATTGGTCTTTCAGATATGTGCTTGCGGCATACACACCAGTCTGTCTGGTAATCCAGTAGTTCATCGTATAGAACTCGTCTGTGTCATTGCCGTTCGCATCTTCACGATAGATGGACAAGTTTGGCATCTTACGCTGAGCGATACCGATAGCATTGCCTGTGTTGTGAAGGTCACGGTTTGTATAGTTGAAGTCAAAGTTCGTAGAAACCTTGATACGGTCAGACACGTTGTAGTCGAGTGCCACACGAGTAGTAAAACGATTCATGCCCTGCTTGATGATGTAGTTGCTCTGTGTATCCCAACCACCAGAAACGCGGAAGGTTGCCTTCTCACCACCACCACTCAGGTTGACACTGTGTGAATGCTGCATACCGAACTGTGTAACGGCGTCCACCCAGTCAGTGTTATCATTATACATATTATATTCAGCCCATTCTGGTGCATAAGCAATTTCTGGGATGAAGTTGTTAGAAGATTTATCAGCGAAGCTGGACTCCTGACGAGGATTGAAGTATGCCTCCTTCATGTACATGGTGTAGTCGTCACCATTGAGCAGCTTATAACGCTTGTAAATCCAGTTGCCAGTGAACCGGTAGTTGTAGCTGACTCTCGTCTTACCTCTCACACCGCGCTTAGTCTTGATTTCAATAACACCATTTGCACCTTTCGAACCCCAAATAGTCTGCGCAGCAGCATCCTTGAGGACGGTGATGGACTCAATATCATCAGGGTTCACCTGCAAGAGTTCAGCGAAGCGCTCGTTGTTGGCATTCTCATAATCGAAGCCATCTTCCACTGTGATGGGGTTACCGTTCACAACGATAAGTGGGTTCTGGTTACCATGAATGGTGGATACACCACGAAGACGGATAGTGGTACCTGCACCAAGGTCACCTGAGTTGGCAACGATGTCAAGACCTGCGATACGTCCCTGAAGAGCTTCATCGACAGATGTCATACCGACACCTTCAAACTCTTTCATGTCAATGGTTTGAGCTGCTGTGGCAATCTGGTCCATTGGGATGGCGAGACCTGTGCTCGGGCTCCTGCGGACAGCAGTGACCACAACGTCTGTAATGACAGTATTACTCTTAAGGACAATCTTTCCGAAAGCTTTCTTGTTGATAGGCAGCTCAACTGTCTGACAACCGATGTAAGAGATTCGGATCTTATCCTTAGGATTCTTAATTGCAAAAGAGAAGTTACCGTTGATATCGGTAGTTCCATGGGCGACGATACGATTGTTGTGGTCAACTTCCACCACATTACACATCATCAAAGGGTCGAAATCATCCCAAACCTGACCGCTGATAATGTCGCCCGCCTTTACTTGCGCGCTCATCTGAACACAGAAGCACGCTAAAAGCATGAGGGTTGATATTATTTTTTTCATATTCTGAACTATTATTCTGATGTAAGTGGCTTATAAGAATAGACGAATTGGGTTGCGATTTCGTTACCCTTAGAATCGTAGTGAGCGCCATCTGCAAAAATCAATGGATCCTCGATAGCGTGAATGACAACAAATGAAGAGTTGTTGAGTCTCACATTATTAGGATTAGTGATAGCACCGGAGCTTTCCAACCAATATTCACGTGCCATCAGGTTGTAAGCACCATCCTTGATGACCACCTTGGTCTGATTTCCGCCCAAAGCTTTTTCACCTGAATATCCATTGCGGCAGTCTGTTACGTACATCTGGCCACCTTCCACCTTGACATCCAATTTGTAAGGACGTCCGGGAGAATACTTGCCACCCCATGACTCTTCGCCTGTTGCCTCATCCACCTGAGTGGCCTTGATCAACTCTGTCTTACCAGTTTCGAAGACACCTGCTGTATCCACGTCAACGAAAATAGCATTGTCCTGAATATGATACTTCACGAAATCAAGCATCACTTCCTTGATGGAGTCTGCACGAGACTTCAAGTTGTCTTCTGCAGTTGAACCTGGACCTGTATAACCCATTTCCAAGTCATATTCCTCGGCTGCTGCAAGGTCTTCCAGTGTTGGGAGTCCTGCTTCATAAGCCTTCTTCATGGCTGCATTCGTTGGTGCATATACAGTATAGTGGTAGTTGTTCAACAAGTAAGTTGCCTTGTTGGTCGTTGCATCCTCTGAACCGATCAAGCCAGGAGCCTTCAGGTTGAAGAGGTTTCCATAAGTCTGGTCAGCAGCCTGCCAGCCGTTCTTCGAGTTAGCCTTGCTAACAGCACATGCCTCAACGATGCCGAAGAACTCTTTGAAGATAGAATCGTTATTCTCCGGATCCATGCCAGGAACCACTGCATCATGCAGAGTCTTGGCTACTGAATTAGGAGTACCCATTACAACACCATCCAATGCAAGGGTGATACCATTGCGAATGTCTTCGCCATCATAAGCGTCAACAGTTACCAATGGTTGACCAATGTTATTGTGGTAAGAGCCAGAAACTTCATAGTTCTTCTCGCCCTTCTTCTCAATCTTCACGAAATTGCGGCCCTTGGTCTTATAGTACTTCTTACCTTCACGGAATGGCTCCACCACGATGATGTTGTCGAGCATGTCTTCCATACGGTTGTTGAGAATGCCGTTGCTCACACCGCCTCTGAGAGGAGTTGCTGTGCCTCTCTTGGTGAATGTGCCATCCTCATTCTCATCGCACTCATAGATGTTTGCATAGAGCTGCAGTTTCTCATCCAACTTGAACTCCCACATTCTCTTCACGGTCTGACCATAAGAAACAGGGTCGATGTAAGTCAAGAGACCATCGTTGGTTGGAAGAAGGAAGATGAAACGAGACACCATAGAGTTGAGGTAGTAGTTGTAGTTCATTGGTGTAATGACATTGTCCATCACTGTGAAGTGAGTCTTGTCAATCACTGCAGGGAACAACACTGAAGAGTATGATGCAGGAGCAAACACCTTGTTGGTCAGGAACACAAGACCATTACAACCGAGATATACGCTATCCACATCTTCCTTGGTGATGCCGAGAGGTTCGTTTGCATCGTTCAGCACTGCGTTGAACTTGGAAGGAACAGAAGAGGTGAAGGCCTGAATCTGGTTCACACGAATCAAGTCGTCAAGCACAGAACTTGGCGTGTTCTCGATTGTACCATAGTACTTTTCAATCACACCACCGTTCCACCAGTTCTGGATAGCCTGGTCGGATGGCACCAACATGATTGCCATATCTTCCATCATTGGTTGACGGTCGTTGGCGATTTCAGGAATGTAACCGTTCCATCCTGGGTCGAATTTCAAAGAACCGTCGAATGTGTTTCCGTTTTTGTCATACATGAACTTCACGCTGCTTGCCATCGTTGAACCGAATGAGCGGTCAGAGAAGTAGCGCTTCACAAAAACAGAGTCATAGTTTGTTCCTTTCGACAGGTTGAAAGTCTCACGCAAATTGAGAGAGTCTTTAGGTGCAGCGAAACGCTCAATAATGCTGCTGAAGATAGTCATCTTTGGACTCTTGCGAATGATTTCTGACATATTGTCCAATGGAACAACCACCTTATCCACCTGATGAACGAAACCGTTCTTACAGAAAATGTTGGCATTGGTCACACGAGAATTGTTGACGTAAATGTCATCTGAGTGGAATGTTCCTTCTGGCTGATTGTAGATGAAATCAATGTCCGAGAAACTCAGCTGGTTAGATGTCACGAACTTACCCGTGAAATGAAGCATAGGTGCTGGATTCGATGCATCCGTGAAAAGGACGATAGTATCGCGGTTGGCACGCATCTCGTTGAAATACGGGTTGTCGGGCAGAATGCCGTCAGCTTCCTTGGTTGAAATGACCATCACGGAGTCGAGTAACGACATCGATGTGGCACGACGGCAAACCTCACCTTTCGCTGGACGACCTGTACCTGGAGCCTGAGCTGACGAGAGCATCGTGGTCGAATACGGGTTGTCAATCATTGACGTGTTGAGCAAGAGCTTCTTCTGCGCCAGCGAGAGGTCTTCATACTTCTTGACACCCCAATCGTTGTGCGCGTAGAAATCCGCGAACGCATCATCGTCAGCGATGAACATTGTTTTACTACCGGTCTTGGAAAGAATCTCAGCCTGTCCAAGATCGTCAATCAGATGCAGATAGTTGGTGAAGTTACCCTTGTTCTTCATGTACCCATAGATGTTGTCCAGACCTGAAGGCTGGTCTTCATCCAAGTTGTAACGGTCAGAACATGAGAAAATTCCCAAACCTGCAGCACACAGCGCACCCCCTACCAAGAGGTGTCTGCACAGTTTTTTCCTCTGAAAGTTATACAACATAATTATTAATTAGAATAGATTGTTTGTCCTTCTAAATGTAAAAAGTTTTTAGTAAAAAGTATTATTCAATTCTTAGCTATCTGTTCCCGTGGTCATATTTGGCCAAATTCCCACGTTAACCATATAACTTTTGCAAAGAAACGACTTTTTCAAGATATAAGCAAAAAAAAAATTAAAAGAATTGCAATAAAACTTAAATTTAACAATTCAGACTCCTTTTTGAGCCATTTTTGAGTAATTTTAAACACTAAATAGCAAAAAAAACAAAATAAAAACAGCACTTGACAACAGACCAAAGAACGAAGAGGAGAAAAGGGTTCTGCATGAATGAGCGAAGCACAAAAAAGGGGCTTCAAGTGCCCCTAAACCGACATCGTCGACATCGGCAAGTCGATGTCGTCGACGTCGGTGAGTCGATGTCGACGACGTCGATTTTCCGGTTACTTGTACCAGACCTTTCTGCCATTGACGATATAGAACCCATGGGATGGGGCTGTCACCCGACGTCCCGTCAGGTCGTAGATGACATCATCATCATTGTCCGCGCCCGACTTTGACGACGGAACTTCTTGGATGGATGAAGGATCTGCAACCGCTTTGGCGGAGAGGACTTTTTGCCAATAGTAATTGCCGCTTTCCAGGCGTGCAGTCATTGTAAAGGAAGTATCTTCCTGAGGCGCAGTGAATTTGCCAGTATTGGAGAGCACATCAGGATTAGACGACGTCCAACTCAATGTCACATTCTCTGCAGGAGTGAAGAGAATGTCCATATCGCCAGATACCCTTGAGAAGTAGTTTCTCTTAAAGTAGGTGTCACTATATTGCTTGTAATTGTAGGCAATGGCATGCTGCGGCTGCAACTTATAGCCCCAACAGGGAACGCCATCCTCGCTCACAGCAGTAAAGCACAGCACTTTGGCATTAGTGCCTTCAAGAGTTTGCTCAACCACCACACCATAATAAGAGGTTGAACCCAACTTCACCAGAATGTACGATTTCCCTTCATCTGTATATGACCAAGAGCCTCGAGAGCCACCTGTCACCTTACCGTCAGCAGACAAATGAATGGTGGAAGGGGTGGATTCTTGCATCACGGAGTGATTCAGTTTATAGGGATGAAGGATGATGTGATAATCGCCCTCGATGTCGGCCGCGTTCCATGGTTGAGTGGAGGCAATTGACTCGTCTGTAGTCGCTTCGCCATCAAATTGGAACGGAGCGGCACATAGCCAGCCTTTTTTATTCTGGTAGAGTTGATAGACACGTATTTGGTGGCCTATCGTTCCATCGTTGAACTTGGTGTGACATACGAGGAAGGTACGACCTTGTGTGTCTTGGCAGACAGAGTTGTGTCCTTGAGCACACTCCCCTACCTGCATCAAGCCCCATCCGTTCATGGCGCCAATAAGCTTCATACCCTTGTTTGTGATAGCATTGGCACCAAAATTGAGTTGATAAGTCGTATAAGTAGCTAAGTTGCCAGACGCATCCTTGTAAGGGCCATCAGGCTTGGCTGAACGGAACACACGCATCTCATAGCCGCCATCTGGAGCAAAGCCACCATAGCTCATGAAGAGGTAGTAGTAGTTGCCGATATGCTGAATGTAAGGGCCCTCTCCACTGACATAGCATCCACCCGCAATGAGTTTGCCAAAGTAGGGATCGCTGGTGTAGCCTGTGAAAGAGGTTCCATTGGGAGCTTTTCCCGCATAAGTGGAGGATGCATAGGTGTAAGTATAATCACGCAAGCCTGTATTCTTGTCGAGTTTGAGCATGAAGATGCCACCTGACCATGAGCCATAGGCGAGCCACAGTTCTCCTTCTTCATCAAAGAATGCACACGGATCAATACAATTGGGCCACAGATTGCCCCAAGCGCTCGTTTTATAACGTGACGGAAGAGAAGACTGAGCACCCAGCACCACTTCAAGATCCGTGTTTTTATAATTCACACTTTTACCTGAACGCGACTGGCCATCAAAACCACCAAACACAATGGGTGCCTCGTAGGTGAAGGGACCTTCCGGATTGTCTGAAGTCATCAGAACCACAACTGATGCCCAATGGTCGCCATTTAGGCTGAGGTAATAGCACCATTTCTTCATGTTAGGATTGTAAACCATGTCTGGAGCCCACTGATCGCCAGAGACCCATGAAGCCGTTGAAGATGCATAGGTGGAACAAAATGCAGCCGCATCAAAGGAACCCAGTTCAACTTCCTCGACCTCGGTTTCGCCTGGCAGGCAACGCTTGACAGTATGAACAGGATTGCTTTGGAATGCTTTATAGGCATCTTTCGATTCATATGCACCCTTGTAATACCGGGTAATATCATTGAACGTCTTGAAATCTTTAGTCTTGACGCCATAATAATGCGAGCCGTAAATG
>Ga0326512_10004092_pt1 | contig 10628 bp, 4 predicted proteins | sample 1_2617_0518_D_FD_203652 | JGI IMG/M metagenome (GOLD analysis project Ga0326512, IMG submission 203652) | Bovine rumen microbial communities from UC Davis, California, United States - 1_2617_0518 | ecosystem: Host-associated > Mammals > Digestive system > Stomach > Rumen | place: USA: California...
AGTCAAAGATACCGTCGAGAAGGGATATGGTGCTTCACTAACATGGCAGCGTCTTGACGAGAAAGTGACATGTCGGATATACGAGGATCGTCCTTGGTCATACACAAACGAAGATGAACGCCAGAAGATTTTTGAATTTTTCTGCGACGCGACAAACCGAATGCTTAAATCCTTCGGTAGTCAAGCTAAATTGTTTAAAAACTCATAATATACAGAGCTATGAATATCAAAGAATTTACTGAATCGGCTATCGCAATATATCTGGAGAAGGGTGGCACAGTTCATCCTGATATTACCCTCGATATATTCCTGCTCATTGAAAACAACGAAAGTTTGTTGAATGACTATCAATCGCTTGCAAAACATTATAAGGAGGTGAATCCCACTATCGGTAAAACGATACGAGAACACTTTGATCTTCGTAATGATAAGCCTATACTCGTGGCTGGTCAATGTAAGTTGATTAAAAATTATATGCGCTTTCACAAGAAGGGATAAATGCCAAAGAAGAGATACATAAAGCAATTCTCCAACTTCGATGACGAGTGCATTGAATGTGAGATACTATCTACTGACAATGGTTCGGAGTTGTGCATGACCATCGACAATACCCATGTCAGCTTAGAGTTTGCATCGACTATTGACATCGTAAACTGGTGTAATGCCATCAAAGAACTGGCGATTGAGAAATTAAATGATGAGTGTTAGTAATAAACAATCGTATGGAATTCAATTTCAAAATTAGACTATTAGGTTTTTATCATTTTCCTAATCAGGACATGAAACCTGAAATGGAACGTGTTGAGGAGGCAACAGAACTTGCGAATCTTCTCAACGCTTCGGTCGGCAGTCTTGTGAAGAATCCAGACACAGATAAAGATTTAAAAGAAATCATAAAGGATGGTGCTGTCTTTATCTTTAAGGACGAGAAAAGCAATCTATATGGATTCTTTACAAAGAATAGAACAGCTCGAATAACTGGGGTAAAATATTCCAAAGGGGCAATTTTTCAGGTGCCGTTGAAATATAAAGCATGGTTTTATCCTGGTAGGCCCATCAAACTGATTATTCCCAAAGAAGATAGTGACCAAGAACAACCTTCAACAACCCAAATGAACAATTCAATTAACAATAATATGGACTCTAAAACAAAAATACCTGCACCAGAAGTAAATGTAAAGGCACTAGAAAGTGTCTTGAATAAAATGTATATTGCTGCTGTTAAGAATCGACTAAGACAATTAAATACGCCATCAGATAATGATAAAAAAAGATGGGTGTGGGAATTAATTCAAAATGCGAAGGATACGAGAGCTAAAGATCCAAATAGGAAGAGCGTTGATGTAAGAATAGAAATTGAAGGGGACATTGTACGTTTTAAGCACAATGGAGCTCCTTTTACTCCAGAGGCACGATTGGGCTTACTTTATAAATATAGTGAAGATAAGGAGAACCAAGAAAGCACTGGACGATTTGGTACTGGCTTCCTCACTACTCATTGTCTTTCTAAAGTGGTTAACATTGAAAGCAACATGTATTCCGATCCTGAGCGTAAAGAATTATGCGGATTTTCTGTAACAATGTATCGCGATGGGCAAGTTGAATCTGATTTGATAGATGGATTACAGAAAATGAAAGATTCTGAGGTTTTCTTTAGTGAAACTTTTGATTGGACGACATTTACTTATCATGTGTCCTCTGAATCAGGCAGACAGGCAATCAAGTTAGGAATAGATAATTTTCGAGAAAACATTGCTCAGACAATGCTTTTTTGTAAGGAACTGTCTTCAGTTGTACTGAATGATAACGGTAAAGAAACCACAATACTACGGAAACCGACGATTTGTCTAATGGATGACATAAAACTCTCAGAATTTGTTATTTCTGGAGAGACATCATTAACTCGTCGTTTTATCCACACCTCTTATTCAGATTACAACGAAGAACTGTCTAAGCGTTATAGAGCAAAAAGAAACATGCGCATCGATGCCGCTATTGAAGTTGATTCCGAGAATAATTTGGTTAATATTGAAGATAAAACGACTTTCTTCTGCGTAATGCCCCTTGTTGGCATTGAAACTCAGCTTAACGAACCTCTGATCATTAACAGTCCTGATTTTGAACCAGACGATGAACGGCAATCCCTTTTGTTGTCCGGCATTGCATGGGATAAAGAGAAAGATGTTATCACTGAAACGGGTATAAATCAGAAAATCTACGAACACATTTTTCCCTTATATGACAAGTTGGTTAATTTCTTAACTAATAAGCATTACGGAAAAATGTACTTTCTAGCAAATGGGCTTGATAGAACTAAATCCCATGAGAAACTTGATAAGGACTGGTATAAGCAGAATGTGATCAATAAATACAGGGAGATTCTGATGCAATACCCAGTCGCAGATGCTCAGGATGGCTCTGGTTATAAGAAACTAGAGGACTGTATCATTGTAAAGGAGCCTGTTCAAGAGAACGAGGGCAAGCTATATGGACTGCTCCAATCAGTATGTCCATCCAAGTTGGTAAAGGATAATCACCAATGGGCAGATTATCTTTGGAAAGAAGGGCTATCTGTATGGAATACAGAAACACTATGCTGCGAGGTTGAGCAAAAGGCGAATTGGAATAGTCTTAATCTAGTCAATATTGATTTGTCTGTATGGTATAACGACTTCCTTCAGCACGTCTCTAAATACAACGAACTATTCCTGAAAGAACATGCACTTTTGCCAAACATGAACGGTGATCTTCTAAAGAAAGACACTGAGGATTTCAAGCAGGGAGAGCATATAAATTCTTTTGTTATTGATCTTTTGGGTAAACTCGGTAAAGATGTGAAGCCAAATTTGCTCCATGAAGATATTTCGGCTGTAACACTTGAAGCGAAGTATAACTCTCAAAGCTACAGTGCCGATATAAACAAATTGGCAAAAGCGATAATAGACAACACCACTGAATTGCACAAAGGAAGGAAGTTGCTTCCATTAATATCGGTTGTACCAGATAATGCAGAAAAATACAAGCAAGAGTTCATAAATCAGCGAAAAGAATTCTTTGACATATTCAAGGCTTTATATCAACTTAACGAAGCTACCTCTATATGCGATAACAATCTGTTAGAGGGGGCATGGAAAGATACTGACGAATGGATAGTAACTAACGTCCTTACCTCATTGAACAACAAGGGAAGCATTGAGAAGCTTCCAGAGGGATTGGATGCCAAATGGTTGAACACAGCCTTGAAGTCATTAAATGTCCAGACAGACAGACTCAACAAGTATGCCGTGTTACCTAACCAAAACGGTGTTTTCTGTTTCCAAAAGGATCTTTATGAAGATTCCGGTGTTCCACAGGAGCTGAAAAACGACATCTTCGATTCCGTTGGCATTAGCTATAAATCCATCCTTCTCCACAAGGATATTGATGCAGCGGGATTTGCGGTTGTTCAGAAAAAGACGATTTCGAGTTTCGCTACTGAGCTAAAAGGTAAGTTTGCAAGACAGGCCAATTCTTATTATGGAAATTGCTTTAGGGGTACTTACCATCTGTACCCGCAGGTTACACTTGACAAAATTGCTTTGTATATGCTGAGCATAATGCCCCAAGATCATTCTGGGGAATTATATAAGCACCAACAGTCATTGTACCAAATCTCAAAGACACTATTAGCGGAGCAAACTTATTCAGAGCAAACGGTTAGCTACGATTCTGCTGACTTATGGCAGATTCCCAATGAATATGCAGTCAGCCAACTCTGCGAAAAAATAGAAGAATTGGGAACGCTAGAGAACACAAAGGCTTCTTTAGGGAAAGACGATATTACTGACGTTATAGATATGTTGAATAATCTATATGCATTCATGTCGTATCAAAATATTCCGAATGCCGTTCCCTGTATTTTCCCCAACCAAAATGGTAGATATAAGTATCTTAATAACCTGAAACGAGAGGATGGAGAAATAGGAGAGCGAATCAAAAATATTATAAGTGAACTAGTTCCGGCTGATCAAGAATATAGAGAGCTCTTAATGGATAAACGGAGTATTGTTCAGCCACAGGCTACACTAAGTGCTAAAGATGCATACAGCTTGATAGACGATAAAGTATATGAATATTACAAGAACCCGACTATGTGGGAAGACGAGGCCTACATTGACGCGGTTCACCAACTGATAGAAATCTGGAAAGATGAATCCGGTGGTCAATTTAACGAATCAAACTTCCCCAAATCCAAGCCATTAGAGGACTCTATCGTTCTTAATGTCGTTTGGAAGAAAGAAAGACGGCAGCTTCTGATGAATGTTAGTAGTAAATTGACAGAAGAACAGCTACAGTTAATTATTGAAAACAGCGAGCAAATTGGCAGCTTAACCGATAAGGTAAAAGTCCTAGAGGATGAAAATGAGATCCTACGAAGTCAGCTTGCTGCTATGGGTTTGTCACCTGGCAGTAACCCGATTGATGAAGATGCAGAAGACTTCAATGTTGATAAGCGAAGTGACATTATTGTTCCTGTCGATATTGATACTGTAACAGAGGATGGCGAACATAGAACAATAACAGTTGCAGAGCCTCAATATGCAGGTCTGTCGGCAGAGGAAATGCACGATTATCTCATCCAAGCTAAGACAGATGTTATGTTGTACCTGAAAGAAAGGGGATATAAGTTTGAGCGAGGAATCTGTGAGGATGCCTGGTGTAATATCTATGGCGTTATTAGTCCTGAAGGAAAAGAAGTGCCAATGGTGGTTCATAGTTATAAGTCCCGCCGACGTGCATTCTCTCTAAATGCTTCTGATTGGGAGCAATTGTCTAAAGAAGGATCTATGTTGTGGGTAGTTACGCATGATGGCCCACAATGTGTGCCATTCTATGCTCTTCCGCGTGATACAAATACTATTGCGGTCACATTTAGTCCTGAAAACATGCAGTATAAGAGCAGATGTATCGCGTTGGCTGAAACACTTCGGTATTTCAAGGGACTTCACTTCAACTTTGGTACAGCAATATCTCAGAACAAGAGTCCTGAGCCGTTCAACCAGCCCAAGAAAGAACTGGAAATGTCATTGAAGAGTACCATGCTTGATATGTATGACCTGCCTGCTCAGAATGCCCCACAGTCATTAACTACGGATAGTCAAGAATCATTATTATGAGGTTAGGAAGAAAAAGTCATTGGCAATTTCTTGAAGATGAACTAAAAGCAGAGACTGAGGATTTTAACAAGAAATTCCTGTCGAAAGCGATAACTCTTCTCATAGAAACAGAGGAAATGTTCGTCGGACAGTTCTTGAAATTTCGTGATGGCGAAATGATTATGAAATTTCCCAATACACGATCTCTTCCCAGAAAAGGTGAATATCTGATGTGTATGGTTCTCCCTGACGAGTTGCGGAATTACCATAACTGGGGTGACATGACCTATCGCGATCTTTACAAATCACGCTATAACGCTAGTGAAGCAGTCTGCATATGGCACGCGCCGGCAGATGACAAAAGGTTCTCATTGGTAGGCTTCAATAATGTTACTTTGGATTTTGCAGCATATATCGAAAGCGCACCGGGTGTCATCCTAACCTTTGCCCCTCAGTGGCCACCAATCGATTATATAATGAATCTCCAAAAAGTCGTAAATGACAATCTCAGTGTTGGCGTTTCAGAAGTTCTTGATACAGATTATCAGAAAAAAGATTGGGAGCCTTACTTGATAAAGCAAGATAATGTGGCTGATTTCGTCTATTCACAGCTCAATTTGACAGGAACAATGATATTACAAGGCCCTCCAGGAACAGGTAAAACATATATGATTTCAGAACTGTGTGCAAGGCTCTGTAATGAAGGAAAGGCCGTTTTGGTGACAGCATTGACGAATAGGGCCTTAATGGAGATAGCGGAGAAGCCTCAGATGCAACCGCTTCTGGAGAATGGTAAAATATATAAGACGAATATTACAAAAGACGAATATCAGGAACTACGTAAGCTCCAGCCAATCAAAGAAATATCACCAATACCAGGCGCACTGGTATTGTCAACATATTATATCACAAGCGGGTTTGCTGCTGCACTTTCAGTAGAACAGCCATTTGATTATGTAATAATGGATGAAGCTAGCCAGGCTCTGTTGACAATGTTTGCTGCAAGCAGGAAAATGGGTAAAAAGAATCTTTGGGTTGGAGATATAAACCAGCTATCACCTATCGTCTCATTGAATGGGGATAGGATAAAGATTTGCAATTACCGCACAATGGTAGATGGCTTGCAGGTATTGGCAGATAATAGTTTCTGGCCAATCTATCAGCTGACAAGTACCTATAGGTTCGGTAAGCGGTCTGCTGATTATACAGGGATTTTTTATAATGGAACGTTAGTGTCAAAGAACACCGACAGAATAGGAATTTTGCCCTCATTAAAGAGAATACTTAATGCGGACGGTGGCCCAACGCTTGTATTCACCGACATGGATCCAAGTGATAGAACTCCAAAGTTTGCAATTCTTCTTGCCTCGTATATCGTTGGCTCAATACTAACAGATGACATCAACAAGGACATTTCCGTGTTAACATGCTTACGAAAAACAACAAGAGAGCTACAAAAGGCAATCAACCAAAGCATTCCTGAAAAAGCTAATGTGAGGGTTGACACTGTTGCCAGAATACAGGGGCTGACTACAGATATCACAATATTCTTTGTGCCAAATACATCATACATCCGAACGTTGGAGCCGCACCTGTTTAATGTTGCCACTAGCAGAGCAAGAGAGCATACTATCATCATTGCAGATAAGAATGTACTTGAATATCCTATCCTGAAACCCTTAGTAAGGAATTTTATGGAAAAATTGAAAAAGGAACAATCTATTTATATTCCTGCTACGAAACAGGAAGAAAACATGCTTTTAACAAGACAATTACTGATTGAATAACTACACTATGGAACAAGAAAGACTAACCCCGATGCAAGCCTACAAGATAGGTGAGATAGTTGACTATAAAGTAAGGCAACTATTCACAAACTACTGTGAATTACTTGACGAGAAAACAGGTATTACTTCATATCTACAAGGTACAGCAAAACTTGTTCTTTTCAAAGGCCAGACTGTTAAATGTAGGATTTTGGCAGTTAGCGAAAAGCATCCAAAGATAGAACTGGTTGATATTAGTGCCTTTGAGCAGAGCAACGACAATCTGACGGAAGAAAAGTTGACGGAATTACTATCTTCCAGGGGAATAACATGGAACACTAAGGAATTTGTTAAGTTATTACTGACAGAAGAAAAAGAAAATTCCTTTGAGATCCAATGTCGTCGTTGGATCCAGAACCTCCTGAACAAAAAAGTAGATTTGCAAACAGTCAGACGGGATTGTTCCGATTTATTAGAATTATCAGATTTGCTTAATATATGCAGCTATAACGAAAGAGACTTCTACCAAGAAAGGCTTACGTTGCTCATTGAACAGATGGGCTACTACATTAGGGCGGCTGAGCTTATTGAAAATGAAGGGTCAGAGGTTGATGACGAATCATCAGATCAGTTCATTGACAATATCTTCAATAAATTAAAGATTTCTGGATTTGTTTACCACCCAAGCAAGAACTTCAATATACTATCGTGCCTGTTTCTCAGGAGGCCAGAATTGATGAATAGTCGTATAAAGGAATTGCTCGACATTATTTGTGGAAAGGACATACAAATATGGGAGAGAGAGCCTTTCAGTAGTGCATTAATCAAGCTTCTTGAACTGTATATTAGGGAATGTGATGGAAAGATAGACAAGACTAAGGACAACAAAGAGTTAATCGATAACAATATGTTGGCTCTGGCAACACAGCTCCTACTCATTAAGGACACCAATGACTCCAGTATTGCCGACTACCATCTGAACGCTGCCAAGCTCTGTGTTCTATCATCATACCGATACCAATTACACCCAGAGAGACTTGTTAATGCGGCCTACTACATGTTGTTCTATTCCAATGCAAAACTTCCAGCTTATAGCATTGAAAATCTAAGTCTATTACCGCACTACATATATAGTTCGCCATGTGGGAACATCGGGACTGTCAACTCATTCTCCCAGGGCAACGGTCGATTGCTGATCTCCGATAAAGGAATTCACTTGCAACCAGCTGGCGAGAAGGGCAATCTGCGGCCAGTCTTTCCAAATGACCTGGAGCTATGGAAAGACTTGCAGGTATTCTTGCCAAGCAAGACGGAAACCAGTCTTACATCTGTCAAGCCAAATGAGATTGCCCCCTACCAAGCCGTCTGGTCTGAAATAGAGTCCGAATTCTTCAATGTCAACAAGAAGCCCGTGGTTGTTGTTAATAAAAACAAGAAGCAGCACCGAATTGACGAAACTGTGAAGATAACCTTTACTGGGCAGGATGTTGAGGATCGGAACAAATACTACTGTCAGATTGAGGACGAAATAGGTGGCAACGGCTTTATCTATATAAGCGACATTGTGGGGTACTCTATCCAGACCTCACTTCGTCATTTCTATGCCTCAGACGGTAGCCGCTATGTATTCCAGGCACAAATTATCGACAAGGAGGACGATCTCTTTCATTTCTCCATGCTCGAAGATTTACAGAATTACTTTTCCACTGATTACTATTCTTACGATGAGGATATAATTTGCTCAGTCGGTACTCCACCTAATGCTTATGGTAATGCCCCTGCCGTAACAAAGGATGGTGTAAGTGTTAGTATCAGAAATGCTGGCGACTTCACGGGAATTGGGAAGAATAGTATAGTCCGATGCAGATTAAAGGGAGCTGGCACTGGCACATTCCATATAACCTGTGAAATCGTGGACTTCACATCGTATGACTTCGACCTGAACACGGCTTTCAAGAACCTAATGGAAGATGGCAGCGTGGGTAAGATACCAGAGAACATAACGGAACAGGAGGAAGATCAGATATTGGAGAGCGATAAGCTGATAGATGAGTCGTATGTGAGAGAGGTCATCTATATGATTGACAGAATGGCCTTGATTGATACGGAATATGTCAAGTCGTTCAATTATTTGGGCTTTGCAAGAATTCTGTGCCTCTTGATAGGTTGGGAGTCTCAGGCAGCATACTACAAGGGAAGGATGGATATAATCGCCATGCTTCACGATTTTGCTAAAACATCAAACGTGAATGAAGAGAAACTGGCACAGCTTGAAAATGCCAACTCCGAACTGTTCAGCAACAATATTGTCCTGCGAGAGAGGTTTATGCAGCTACAGACTGTCAGCTTCATCGGACGAGAGGATCACAATACGGATTTGTTCACCCTTGCAAATTCACATCCATCATTGAAGAACCTTGCTTCACTCGTACTGGCATATAACATTACGATGGGCAACGGTCTGGAAAGCAGTGCAACCAATATTCATAACAAGATAATACAGCTGCTGAACCTGAAGGGATATGAAACAGGCCTGAAACTCTACGGAACAGGTGAAGAAACAGAGGAAACTGAGTATAAGACCAGTTTCGTGTTCTATGCGGAGGATAATAGTCTCAACCCGGAGAAACAGAAGGATGAGATACTGAAGGTCATCAACTCATTCCTTAACACAAGGGGTGGCACTCTATACTTCGGAGTCAATAATTTCGGCTATGGTGTCGGTGTCGAAGAGGATCTGAAAACGCCACTCTACTACGGCGATAAGGATAAATACGTCAGGTCGATTGTCGATGCTGTTGCGTTGACGTGGGGTAATAACATAGCCACTACCTACATCAAGAAGATTGGTTTTGATGAAGAAAACACAGACAAGGATGTCGTGATTGTTGAAATCCTGCCAATACAATCTGGCCTAGCATACAATAATGTGTGGTATGTTAGAAAGGCAGGTAGCAAACGTAGCCTAACTGAGATACAGTTTAATGAGTACCAAAGAGTAAGCCGAAAGCTGCAAGCCACTCCTGTTATTGAAGAGAGCTTGGTAGAAACGCCTGAACCGAATCAGGAGTTGGTTAGTGTTACAAAACCGTTAATTACCTCTAAGGACGATGCGATTATGACGAGTCGCATTAGGAAGAACGTGTTAGAGGAATGGACAGACTCTGACAATTATGTTGAGCCTATCGGGTTCTTCAAATTTATAAGTGGAGGCAAGTTCCAGAAAATTGATGAATATGACTATGATTATGACACGCTATTGACGCTTGTGGTTAAAGAAAGCGAAGAGAAAGGCTATCTGGTCTTAGGCTATGAGAATGGCTGCGTTGTTAAGGTCTCAGTTGAAGAGTTGCTTGAATATACCAACAGGGACTATTCGAGAAACACGGAAAGCAGACTGATCTTTGCTTCATTGGCTAACGATAATGACGCAATACTCACTATTTCCAAAGAGGATAAAACACGACCTAGGGTGCTTATGCGTCTGGATTACCTCTCGGAATTTGAAGAAGGTAGACTCATGGATAGTGGAGAAATGCCTTTCAATGAAGGCTTAGTCAGTGAAGTCTTAGCTTACGACGTGATACCAAGTGAGAACATCGAGGATTTCAGTGGAATTCTCGGAAGGCCAAAGACAACACCAGGTTATCCAGAGAACACTGTTACTAAAGGTATGGTTGAAAAGCTCCACTCATGGGGCATAAATGAAATATAATGGCAGACAACA
>Ga0326512_10004093_pt1 | contig 10626 bp, 8 predicted proteins | sample 1_2617_0518_D_FD_203652 | JGI IMG/M metagenome (GOLD analysis project Ga0326512, IMG submission 203652) | Bovine rumen microbial communities from UC Davis, California, United States - 1_2617_0518 | ecosystem: Host-associated > Mammals > Digestive system > Stomach > Rumen | place: USA: California...
GACACCACGTTTGTGGAGCCAGACGTTTCGGTAATCTGCGATCAAAGCAAGCTCTCAGCCCGTGGTTGCGAGGGGGCACCCGATTTCGTAGCCGAGGTCGTATCGCCTTCCAACCCTGGCATGGACTACGTGTCAAAGCTCAACCTATACCAAGAGGCCGGCGTGCGTGAATACTGGATTTGCGACCCCATGCAAGAGCGTGTGCTCGTATACAACTTCGACTCAAAGTCCATCATGCAGACCTACCCCTTCGCCACGTCCGTGCCGTCTACCATATTTCCAGGTTTCGAGTTCGACTTTGCCAGAGTCGTGGCGGGGATATAGCATAAAAATGGCAAGCCAACCCATCCGAAGGCTTTGTTCTCCACGTAGTTTCTGATTTGGGCTCGGACAACGCTTGCGCGAGAATGCTCATCACCTTGTCCCGCATGCCTGACCATGATCCATAGTAGGTTCGCGTACTCTAGTCCTCCGTCACAGCAGAGACGATGGCTTCAACGGCCTTCGCAGCCTCGGGAGTCGGGTAGAGCGGGAAGTTGTGGTTCAATCCCCTGCCCTCATGGAACTCCGCGTGGATGCCCGTGGCCGCGATGCGGTCGTAGAGCAGCTTTGCATCGGGATAGAAGAGCTCGCGCGTCCCAGCAAAGACCATCACGTTTCGCAACATGCGCACCTCGCCGTTTATGGGGCTTACCAGCGGATTTGTGTCTTCCGTGCCGCGAGACCAGAGCACACCCACCTTGCGAAGCCCAAAGGCGGCAAGGAGCGGATCCTGAGACTCGTACTCGTCTACGAGTGGGTTTCCCAGCGTGATGTCTACCCATGGCGAGACGAGGATGAGATGCGACGGCTGCTCGAGCCCCAGCCCAACAAGTCGCTGAGCAAAGCTCACCGCCAGACCTGCGCCGGCTCCGTCACCCATCAGCGTGATGTTTCGCGCTCCGTACTCTTCAGCGACCTTGCGATAGATGGCCTCAATGGAGGCGTGAGCCTCCGCATGACTGTGCACCGGCGCAAGCGGATACATGGGCATGAAGACCTCTGCCCTCGTGCGTCGCGCAACCGTGTCAGCAAACTTCCACTGGTATATGGTCGGCCGCCGCAGGAAGTTTCCGCCGTGGAGATAGATGACGGCACGATCGTTACGGTCACGACGATTGAGGAGGAACGTCTGGGTGCCTTCCAAGTCTATGCTCTCCACCGAGGTCTTGAGCGTGAGCAATTCTGGTACATCTACCGGCTTCTCGTTTGCCTCCGCCTGCTCAAGCAGGTAGTTGTCGAAAGCAATGGAATCAGAGAGCTTGTGACGGTTGCTCGCCAACAAGAAATAGATCTCTGAGGCGGTGCTCAGGTTTGACCGATGATAAACGCCGTGCGAGATTGCCGAGAAACCTGCCCACGCTGCGAGCGGTGCGGCAACGGCAATGCTCGCCACCTTGAATGCATTGTGCTTCCACAGGAGTCTGAAATCCACCATGAATGCTCCTTGGCTCTTGAAAACGAAAGGTATGGAGTGAATTCTACCGCAAGTTGCGTGCCGCAGGCGTGGAATGTGGAGAGGCACCTTGTGGATTTGACGCTCTTGAGGAGCAGAAGACGATGAGGGTCCGCACAGCGACAAACAAGTCCGCAGGGTTGTCGCTCGAGTTCACACTCCGAGCCCCTGCGCACGCCGGCAAGGGACGACTCACGAAGTGAGCGAGCGCGGAGCCGCTTGCTGGCTGGCGCAGGAGCTAGGGGTGTGAACGGTAATTCGCTCGATGCATACGGCTCGCCCGCTTGCTCCCATCGCGACCCGCAACATACGAGGTATGGTATTGTTTGACACAATCATGCAGAGCGAGAGAGGAGCTAAATGGACATAATCCGCAAACTGCTTAGCCACCTTGGACAATACAGGCGACCTGCCATCCTTGCACCTCTATGCACTATGGTTGCGGTGGGGATGGAGGTACTCATCCCCTACGTGATGGCCATGCTCATCGACCAAGGCATTTCAAAAGGGGACATGGGCAAGGTTTGGCTGTACGGCGGCATCATGCTGGCCTGCGCGGTCGTTGGACTGGTCATCGACTCGGCGTCGGCCGTCTTTGGCTCCCGAGCATCCACCGGTCTCGCGTCAAACCTGCGAGACGCCCTCTTCGAGAAAGTGCAGACGTACAGCTTCTCAAACATCGACAAGTTCAGCACGGCGGGCCTCGTCACCCGCATGACCACCGACGTCACCAACGTCCAGAACGCCTTCAACATGTCGCTCATCATCGCCACGCGTGCACCGATCTCACTGGTGGCCTCGCTCGTGATGAGCATCATCATCAGTCCCAAGCTCTCGGGCGTCTTTCTCGTGGCCATGATCGTTCTCTCCTTAGCCCTCATCTCCATCATGCTCAAGGCCATGCCCTTGTTTGGGCAAGTCTTCCAGCGCTATGACGCCCTCAACGCCAGCATCCAAGAGAACGTGACCGCCATACGCGTGGTCAAGGCGTTTGTACGCGAGAAACACGAGAAGGAGAAGTTCTCACACGCCGCCAACGACCTTCACGATCTGTTTGTAAAGGCCGAAAGCCTCATTGCCTTCAACAACCCCATGATGGGCGTAGCCATCTATGGCTGCATCATAGCGCTCTCATGGTTTGGCACGCACTCGATCCTGGCTGGCGAGATATCCACCGGCCAGCTCACGAGCCTTCTCGGCTACGTGTTCAACGTGCTCATAAGTCTCATGATGCTCACGATGATCTTTGTCATGGTGTCCATGAGCGCCGCATCGGGCCAGCGCATCGTCGAAGTCCTGGAGGAGGAACCCGACATCGTGAGTCCCGAGAACGCGTTCATGGAGGTGCCAAATGGTGCCGTAGACTTCGAGAACGTACACTTCAGCTACCGCGCGGGCGACGGCGAAGGCGAAGAAACCCTCGCAAACCTGGACCTGCATATCGCAAGCGGCGAGACCATCGGCATTCTAGGCGGCACCGGCTCGGGCAAATCCACCTTCGTGAGCCTCATCAGCCGTCTGTACGACGTCGACAAGGGCGTCGTGCGCGTGGGCGGAAACGACGTGCGCGCCTACGACACCGAGGTCCTGCGCGATGCCGTGGCCGTAGTATTGCAGCAAAACATGCTCTTTTCCGGAACGATCCTCGACAACCTGCGCTGGGGCAAGGCCGATGCGACGCTCGAGGAGTGCCAGGCGGCCTGCGCGGCGGCCTGCGCAGACGAGTTCATAGACCGCATGCCCGACGGATACAACACCATGATCGAGCAGGGCGGCACCAACGTAAGTGGCGGTCAGCGCCAGCGCCTGTGCATCGCACGCGCCCTTCTCAAGCGGCCACGCGTGCTCATCCTCGACGACTCCACCAGCGCCGTAGACACGGCGACCGACGCCTCTATCCAGCGCGCCTTCGCCGAAGAGATTCCCGACACGACCAAGATCATCATCTCCCAACGCGTGAGCAGCTTCGGTGCCTGCGATCGCATCCTCGTGCTCGACTCGGGACACGTGGCGGCATTCGCACCAGAGGAAGAGCTCATCAAGAGCTGCGACATCTACCGCGACGTGTACGAGACGCAAAACAAAGCAGGCGGCGAGGCAGACTTCGACAAGCTCGAGGGCATCCACTACGACCCGATCTCGCAGCGCTTCGACCCGGCCTTCTCCGACGAGCTTGACTTCGAGGTGGACCCCGCAGTAGTTGCCGAGCTTGCCAGAAAGGCGGATGAGTAACATGCCCACAAAGCAAAAGAACAACATCCTCAAAGCGGTAGGCGCCATCTTCAAGTTCATGTTCAAGCACTACAAGCTCTTGTTTGCGCTCGTGGTCATAGGCATCCTCGCCTCGTCGCTTGCGATGGTGCAATCCACGCTCTTTACGCGCTCTCTCATCGACAACTACATAACGCCGATGCTCCGGCAGGTCCAACAAGGTCAGACACCCGACTTCGGCCCGCTCGGAGGCGCCATAGCGCAATTGGGGTGCTGGGCCCTTCTTGGCATCTCTTCCATGTATCTGTACAACCGCCTCATGGTCACTATCAGCCAGGGAACCTTACGCGACCTGCGCATCGACGTCTTTGACCATATGGAATCACTGCCCATCAAGTACTTCGACACGCACGCACACGGCGACATCATGAGCATCTACACGAACGACATCGACACCCTGCGTCAGCTCATCAGCCAGACGATTCCCAATTTCATCAACTCTTGTGCCACCATCGTCATGGTGTTTGTCTCCATGCTCATGCTCTCCATTCCCCTTACAGGCGTGACCTTGGCCATGGTGGCCGTGATGATGGTTGTCTCCGGTCGCCTCGGCGCCGCATCCGGAAAGCACTTCGGCGACCAGCAGAAAAAACTCGGAGCCGTGAACGGCTTCATAGAGGAAACCATCTCGGGCGAGAAGGTCGTCAAGGTCTTTTGCCACGAGCAGCGCTCCATCGACGACTTCCATGAGCGCAATCACGCGCTGCGCGACTCCGCCACCAAGGCAAACACGCTTGCCGGCCTCCTGATGCCGGTCGTGTTTGCCATAGGCCAAATCAGCTACGTGCTCTGCGCCATCGTAGGCTCCTACCTCGCGGTTTCGACCGGATTCATCTCGCTGGGAACGCTCGTGAGCTTCCTCTCGCTCAACCAGTCCTTCACCGAGCCCATCACGCGCATCTCTCAGCAATTGAGCGCCATCACGCAGGCGGGTGCCGGTGCCGAGCGCATTCTCGCGCTGCTGGCGGAAGAGCCCGAGAAGGATGCGGGCTACGTGGAGCTCGTACGCGCACGCATCACCGAGGACGGCAAGGTGGAGGAGACGTCCGAGCGCACCGGCCACTGGGCTTGGAAGCATCCTCACAAGGCCGAGGGCACCGTCACCTACATGCCGCTCATGGGCGAACTCGTGATGGACGGCGTAGACTTTGGTTACGTGCCGGAAAAGCAGATCTTGCACGACATCCGGCTCTTCGCCTTGCCAGGGCAAAAGATTGCCTTCGTAGGGGCCACCGGCGCCGGCAAGACGACCATCACCAACCTCATCAACCGTTTCTACGACATCGAAGACGGCAAGATTCGCTACGACGGCATCAACATCACAAAGATCAAGAAACCCGAGCTGCGTCGTTCGCTCGGCATGGTGCTGCAGGACCCGCATCTCTTCACCGGCTCCGTGATGGACAACATCCGCTACGGTCGCCTCGACGCCACTGACGAGGAGTGCATCGCCGCAGCCAAGCTCGTAAGCGCGCATGACTTCATCAAACGTCTGCCCGAGGGATACAATACCCAGATCAAAGGGGATGGAGGCAACTTGAGCGCAGGACAGAGGCAGCTGCTCACCATCGCCCGCGCAGCGGTGGCCGACCCACCCGCATTGATCCTCGACGAGGCAACAAGCTCCATCGACACTCGTACCGAGCAGCTTGTACAAGCTGGCATGGATGCTCTCATGAAGGGACGCACGACCTTCGTGATCGCCCACCGGCTCTCCACGGTACGCAACTCGGACTGCATCATGGTCATGGAACAAGGCCGCATCATCGAGCGCGGCACTCACGACGAGCTCCTTGCCGCCCACGGCAAGTACTACGAGCTCTACACCGGCAACCAGATCGAAGCCGAATAACGACGGACCAGACAAGGGGGCAGGTCACTTGTCTGGTCCAACACTCCCCCTAGCAAGGCAAGGGGGCAAGCCACTTGTCTGGTCCGAACCTCCGCGTTGCGGCCATTGGGGCTTGGCTTTTTTGCCATGTCCACAAAAAATCAACGCGTCGGAAGGATTTCTATCCACTGGCCGTCAGGATCCGCGATGAAGTACAGGCCCATGCGGGGATTCTCGCGCACGATACAACCCATGCGTTCGTGCAGGTCGTGATACGCGTCAAAGTCATCCACGCGAAACGCGATGTGAACGTCCTTGCCCCCGTTCTCGTAAGGCTCCGTACGACCTCGGTTCCACGTGAGCTCCAGCTCAAAGGGAGTCTCGTCGTTGACCATGAATGTGTTTGTCCAGGACCCGTCCTCTGGCCCGCTCTCTCGTACCACGTGGAAGCCCAGAGCCTCTTGGTAAAACGCGATCGTCGCCTCCTTGTCCAAAACGTGTGTGCAGCGGTGAATGAACCTTGCCTTCATGCTTTTCCTCCATTTCCACGAGGGTGCCCGCAGTATAAGCACAGATTTATAACCAGTAGAGCATTGTATACCAATTCTCGTTCAGACCGACGGCGGGCTCTTAACCGTCGCAGGCACCGCAGTCGCTGCAACCGTTGCAAAGCATCCTGAACGAGCAGCGCGTACACTTCTGCACGAAATGTGGCACATACAGGTCCTCTGGAGGAATGGGGAGCCCGAGGCTGTCTTTGAGTTCGAATTGCATCGCCTTGCCTTGGTAGCTCATGCCGGATTTGAACGCCTGCTCGTTTTGCAGCCGTTTGCTTCTTATGGTATACGTCTTGCCGTCTTTGACAAAGGTCGTGCCCGTCTCCATGAAGCAGAACGTCACGTCGTGGGCAACGCACTCATCCCGCAGTGTCTTCACCCAGTCGTAGTCGCAGGATCTTGACCCGCCGTAGTTCTCTCCCCCACAGGCGACCTGCTCGATTTGGCCGCTGTCCAGATATGCGGCAATGCTCACCGGGCCGAGCAACGGCGCACAGTGCAGACCCTTGTGCTTGAACGGCAACTCCAGAAGCAGCGGGATTCGCTCGTCGGCCCTTGTCTGATTCTCGCACGTTACGTTGAGGAAGATGTTGTCCCAACCGTCTCCCCAGCCAGCGGGCAGGCACTTCTCTATCCTTTCAGGCCTCTTGGTCAGCAAAAGGAAGACAACGTCGCTTCTTGTGCGCATCATGTCCCACGCTTCTTCGCGCCATTCATCAGCTTCTTTCAGAAAGAAGTCGGAGGTCATGCAGACGCTAATCGTCTCTCCGCTCTGTATCTTGTATCTGCCCTTCCGGTCCTTCGACAGTGGATACCTGAACCCCGTTTTCGTCTTGTAGACATCGGCGCCGCTTTTGCCCCTCATCGCATCGAGATAGTACACGTAGCAATTCTGGCAGCCCTCGCTGCACTTGAAACAACCGTGCCATGGGTTCCAATTGCTGTGCATCGCCATCGTTTACGCCTTTCCCACCGTTCTTTGCATGGCTGTTTTGTGGCTTGTATAATACCAAGTTAATAATGGCTTATTTGCCACCGGTGTGCAAAGGGGATACTCCTACAGACAAGGGTAAGATTATATGCAGTGGGTTATAGTTGGACCTTCGCCATTGTGCGGCAAACTGGTTCGGCGACTCTCCATGCGTTGTTGGCTGATATACTGTCTACAGATATCCATTGACGTTCGCTTGCGAGGAGGACAGCATGCCACTGCCGAAGCCAACCTTTACCGCACAGGACTATTGGGCGCTGCCAGAGGGCGTGCGCGCCGAGCTCATAGACGGGCAATTGTGGGACCTCGCCTCGCCCAGCAGGGCACATCAGGAGATTGTCTCAGAACTCCACGTTCGCCTGAAGAACCACATCGCCTCCCACGGCGGTTCTTGCAAGGTCTACCCTGCGCCCTTCGCCGTAAACCTCTTTGCCGACGAGAGCACCTTCGTGGAGCCAGACCTCTCGGTGATCTGCGACCGCTCGAAGCTATCAGACCGCGGTTGCGAAGGGGCGCCCGACTTGGTAGTCGAGATCGTCTCACCATCCAACCCCGGCATGGACTACGTGTCCAAGCTCAAACTGTACAGCGAGGCAGGGGTGCGCGAGTACTGGATCTGCGACCCGCAGCGTCGGCAGGTGCTCCGCTACGACTTCGGCTCCGAGAGTCTGCTCGCCACCTTCGACTTCTCCGAGCCAGTGGCTTCGGTCGTTTTGCCGGGCCTTGAGGTGAACTTCGCCCGCATCCTCGAGGAAATGTGATAACCATTGGGGCTCGTTCCTTTTTGCCATTCTCAGCCTTCCCTCTGTGAAGGGATACTTAAGCCACCGTAGAAACTCGTCGTACTTTATGAATTACGACGCTATAGAGGGAATGATCACGCCAGAGGTCACGGCATCAACGACCCTTGCGATCGATGAGCCGGGATTCTTCGTTGGCAGAGACGAGGCAAATACGTTAGTGTCGATGGCAGCATACGCATTCATGCATGCTCTGCGTTCTTTCTTTCGGCTCAGTCACGAAATCTGTGGGCGAGTCGGAGGTGCGTTACCTTAGGCGGGGAAGAAGGGGGTTCACGCTTGCGCCGCGTCGCGTGCCCGCGCGGCAAAAGCCCAGCTAGAGGCGTCGCGCCGCCAAGCGCTTCTGCAACCGTGAACTCTGGGCGAGCGCTGGAAGCTCACGGTTGCAAAAACAGAGCATCAAAAGTGGTATAATCCCAGTTGGCACGGGAGTCGGCGCAAATCTTTATGCAACCGTGAACCCTCGTCCCCCGGGATCGGGTTCACGCTTGCGGGAGGCGGCCCCGCCCGCGGGCCCCAGGGCTGCCCCCAATGTCATCAACTTAAGAGCTGGCTACATTATTAGTTACATCGGCAGCCCACCGACATCGATACCCAGAGGCAAGCGCCGAGCATCCCTGGAATGGGACGCCCGGCACGTCGCGATCGCGCAGTCGACGTGGGTGATGGCGAGGGCGTTGGGGTGTCGTTGGGTTGGGTGGGCGGTGGTTCTCGCCACGCACGCCGCCGGCCGCGTCCGTGGCACCGGGTCAGAACGCGCGCTTGTGCGTGTTGCTGTACCGCCTCGCCCTTCCCGTCAGGCCGTCCCGCGGGTAGGCCGGCCTGCCGGGCCTGACAGGCACGAGCTTGCGCGACACCTCCTCGACGAGGGAGGCCATGAGGCACTCCCTCCCGGCGTCGTCCGCGAGGATCAGGCGGTATAGGTCCTCCTTGAGCGCGCCGATCGCGAACGTCCTGTTGGCCGCCATCTCGTGCTTGTACTCCCTGCCCTCGGCCTCGATCCTCTCGTCCGCGGCGGCGTCCGCCTCCCGGGCGAGGTCGAAGGCGAGGTTCGCCAGGTAGGCGGTGGCGTACACGTCCTGCTCTATGAGCACCGGCTTGGTGCCGGTGAAGTTCTCCATCTGGAGGCGGTCCTTCATGTACTCGAAGATCGTCTCGGACCGCCACCTCAGCCAGTAGCAGTCCTTGAGCTCCGAGTGGGGCACTACGTCCTCGCCGACGTTGGTCACGAGCAGCTCGGGGTCCTCCCCGCCTATGTCGACGACGCAGAAGCGGACCCGGAGCGCGCCGAGCGCGACCAGGGCGTCGACGGCCCCGGGGTCCGTCTTCGCCTGGTCCTTGAGCCTGCTCCGCGTGAGCCGCACGTCCAGCCACAGGTCCCCGCCGGCCTCCTCGGCCGCCCTGTACTCGGGGGTGAGGAAGCCCTTGCTGCACCTTATGAGGTAGTGCTCGCCGGCGCACTCGACCTGCGCCATGAGGAGAAGCGACGGGTAGCCCCGGTCGCCGATGAACAGCAGGGGCATTCCGCCGGTCACCCGGCTGGCCCCGACGAGGTGGCCCATCACCTGGGCGCGTTCGTGGAAGCTGCCCCTGTGCAGCGAGAGGTCGAGCAGCTGGCCCGTGAGGGGGTCGGAGGCCGCGGAGACGCCTATCGTCGCCTGGTCCCTTCCGGCGCCGCTCGCGTTGCCGTAGCGCTCAATCGTCGCCTCGTTGGTGGGGACGTCGCCCGACGACCCGTCCACGCCCACCACGACCATGCCGTGGAAGAGCGCCCCGCAGCCGTCGGCGTAGACGCTCCGCGCGTGGTGCCGCGCGAGCTCGAGCAGCGCCTCGGGCCTCATCTTCTCCCTGGCCTTGAGGTAGCCCTGCCTGGTGACGTCGACGCCCGTCTCCCTGCGCACGTCCCTCAGCTCGATCGACAGCGTCCTGCCCTTCCGCGCGAGCAGGCTCTCCGCGAGCACGTCCGCCGTGAGCTTCCGCCGCCGCGTGAAGTCCTGCGGCCGCGTGCGGCACAGGGCGGCGAACTCCTCGCTGCGGACGAGCGCGAGGTCCCTCGATATGCGCTCCGCGACGCCCATGTCGGCTCCCCCCGGGTCGGGCAGCCCTAGTCCCAGACGAGCCGCGGCCTCTTGTCCTCGTCCATCCACGCGGCCCTCAGGTAGGGCAGCTGGCTCTCCTCGACGCGCCCCAGGTTGATCACCGTCCGCTGCACGTGCCTCCCGCCCTCGCGCACGCTCTCGACGACGCAGGCGTAGACGGCCTCCGTGCCGTCGGACAGGCGCCTCCTGTGCGCCCTCACATACAATGGAACACTCCGGATACCCCCTAGAACCATTCTCCCACTAGCATATGTTTCCACCACAATTCTAGCTTATATTCTACTATTCAGCAATAACCATTTCCACCACATTTTGGAAGTCGTGCACGCCAATTTTCGACCTTGGGCGGGTGGTCGGGCCAGTTGCTGGGCACTCTTTGGGAGATGGTTGCGCCGCGTCGCCCGATGGGGCCTCCTTCTTGCGATGCTTGGCGCCGGACCCGTTTCCACCACACCGGCACGCCAGAAAACGGCTGGGGCCGCCGATCTTTCCTCGGCGGCCCCAGCCCTGAACGCGTTCGGGCCTCAGTTAGCGCGCTACGTAACAACCTCCAGCCTTAAGTTGATGACATTGCTCATGCCC
>Ga0326512_10004094_pt1 | contig 10625 bp, 8 predicted proteins | sample 1_2617_0518_D_FD_203652 | JGI IMG/M metagenome (GOLD analysis project Ga0326512, IMG submission 203652) | Bovine rumen microbial communities from UC Davis, California, United States - 1_2617_0518 | ecosystem: Host-associated > Mammals > Digestive system > Stomach > Rumen | place: USA: California...
GATATGGACCGCACAAAGGATCGTGCGTGGTGCGACGTCATGCGTCCTTACAACTCGAATCCCTTCTTCTCGGGTAGCAGCATCAGCGGTAAGTACGACACCCAGCAGTTCGACCTCACCGCCGCCGTGGGTACCATCCAGATGTGGGGTGTCACTGCCGGCCTGCGACTCGATTACAAAGTGGGCGACCTGAGCCGCCTACGCGACCCGCGTTCCCGCTCTGAGTTGCTCGATTACAAGATTACGCCTTCACTGGCCTATACCTCGGAACCCCACACCATCGGACTCTCAGGCCACTACAACCGCCGCAAGGAGAAGATTCCCGGAATGACCACCGTCCAGCAAGACCCGAATCTGAAGTATTACCTCATGTCGGGTATGGAACAGGCCGTAGGCACTACCGGTGGCTACAGTGGTTTCAGCCGCGAGTGGGTGGACCACCGCTTCGGTGCCAGCCTCAGCTATGGCTACCGTCAGAACAGCCTCAACAGCCTGACCTCGGTCAGTATTGAACGCGGGGCCGAGGATGCCTGGGGACTGTATAAGTACGAGCCGGGACGCTACATCAGCTATCGCTACGGTCTCACCTCCCTCAACCGTTTAGAGAAAGGCGGACTATTGCACCAGATAGACCTCAGCGCCTGCTACCTGCAGGCCTATGCCGATGAGTACCGTCAGCAGCTCATCCAGGAGCGCGATGCCGAGAAGGGCTACACCAGCTACAGCTACGAGACACTCATCGAGTTCAAGAAGCGTTATCAGGTGAAACAACTCACAGCCGATCTACACTACCGCTGCAATGTGGTTGACGGTTCTTCGCATAGCGAAGCGTCGCAAGCGCCGAGCGCCTCCGTCAACACCTACTTAGGGGCCAAGGTCGCCCTGAATCAGGCAGAAAACAAGCACCTGCTGCCAACATCGACGCTGGAGTACTCACACCTTGACCTGACCGCCGAGGGCGGCAAGTCGTTCTTTGGCGACCGTCTGTGGATTGACGCCGAAGCCGGTTATCACATTGCCCAAAAGGCCGACCTGCAGCTGGCTGATGCCACCACCGACTATGCCGTGCAAGTGCTGCTGCCCGACATGCTATACTATGATGCCAACTACTGGCACGGCCACCTGCAAATAACCTACCAGTTCCCGCTTTCCATCAAAGGAATGCGCTCAGAGTGGTTTGTCCGTGCATACGGCGACTATCTCGGTGCCGACCACTCGCTCAGCCGTTCCACTGTCGGTGCCTCCATCGGAATCTATTATTAACCTAAATACCCACTACAGAAATGAAAGTATCTACGCAAATGAAAACGCTGGTCATCATGGCTGCCATACTGACTGCAAGCAACGCAGCAATGGCAGGTGACGGCACCAAGGAAAGCCCCTACACCGTGGCCGAACTGAACGCACAAAAAGACGCGCTTGCAAACAACGGCCAAGTGGTCTGGGTAAAGGCCGACCTAAAAGGACTCGGCGAAGATGGCTCATTAACCGAAACGGGAAGCGACAACAAGGTTACTAACAATATGGCAGGTCTCTTCGGCGACGCCACAGGCGACTTCGTAGCCTACAGCTGGCAGATTCTCGGACAGTTGGCCCTGTCAGACCTGACCAACACCAAGGACCTGCTTATCTCGCTGACCTACGGCACCGCAGGACATCCCTATGGTAACACGTCCAGTCCTCAGTATGCCAGCAACTACGAGCCCGAAACCGCCCACTTCTCATTGGAGGAGGTTCACGGTGCCCTGTCGCTGAACATCCAGAACGGCCTTCGCGGCTACCACATCGCCAGCAGCTATATCGTGCCCGCCGACGTGATAGCCGTCAAGGTGAATGCCGGCTATTCTGCCAGCAAGGGTGCCAAAGTCACCTACACTAACTTCGTAGGTGCCAGCGCAACCTATGTAACTTCCAAAAACAGCGCACTGGTGCTGATGGCCAATGAGGGCAACCACGACTTCGTACTGTCGGCAGCCTACTACGATCAGACTATGTCAAACGGCAACACTTTGGAAACCGGCACACAAGCTGGTGTCAACACCGGCACCAAAAACAACCGAGCCTGCTTCCGCTTCGTTTCGGATGCCTCGAAGCCTGGTTTCCAGCGTAACAGCGACGACAACTATACCGTGACGCTTGATGCCAAGGACGAGGTGTTCCTGCTGATCAGCACACAGGCAAACAACTTCTGGGACAACTATAACTGGGAGAATGATGCCAAGGACTGGATATCGTGGGGAGGCGGCACATACGCTGACACAGGCGTCAGCCCAATAGTAAATAGCAAAAAGTCAAATAGCACATATTTCGACTTGCAGGGTCGCCGCGTGATTAAACCTACGAAGGGCATTTACGTCAAAGACAACAAGAAGTGCTTGTTTCGCTAAAGCTAAAGAAGAAAGAAGAAAGAATAAAGAATAGAGAATAGAGAATAAAGAAATGAAGAAAATGATGATCGGCAGTCTGGTGCTCATTGCGCTGGCTGCCACCCTACAGAGTGCCGCCCCTCAGGGCGATGAAGTGATGACCAAGGAGAACGGTACGTACATCGTCAACACAACCACACTGGGTAAGGATGTCCAAGGATACGTCAGCACCACACCCGTCAAAATCTACATCAACAAGAACAAGGTGGAGAAGGTGGAGTTCCTGAAGAACCAGGAGACACCCAAATACATGGCCAAGGTCAAGAAGGCCCTGCTGAACGCATGGGACGGCCTGAAGGTGAAGGACGCCGCCACGAAGAAGGTTGATGGCGTGACCGGTGCCACGTTCTCATCAGAGGCCATTAAGAAGAACGTTCAGTTAGGGCTGGAGTACTATCAGAAGAACAAGTAAGCCCATGAAGAGCCGGCTGTTCTTGCTGCTGACGGCACTACTCGTTATCGCTACCCCTGACCATGCTGCTGACTTCCGCAAGATGTCGGCACATGTCAGGGGTGTGCTGATTCGTCAGGAGGTTCAGCCCCTTGCATCACGTAGCACCGGCACCGCCCGACACGCCTGCCGCCGACTGACGGCCTTTGTACGCATCGACCCGGCAAAAGCCGACGAAGTGTGGCGTGAGTACGACTGCAGGTGCTACAGCCAGATGGGCGACATCGCCATCGTCAGCATCCCCATCGACCGTCTCGGCCAATTGTCCGACCACCCCTCCGTGCGCCGTATTGAGGCCAGCCCTTCAGGCCGTGCCGACATGGATACTACCGCCATCGTCGTCAGTGCCGACAGACTAGCTGCCCTTACCACCCACCTTCCATCACCCACGTCTTTCTCAGGCCGGGGTATCGTAGTTGGCATCATGGACGTCGGCTTCGACCTAACCCATCCCAACTTCTACGATTCAACAGCCACACGCTACCGCATCGGTGCCTTCTGGGACCAGCTTTCGAAAGACACTATAGGCAGCACACTGCCCGTAGGCCGCGACTACGTTGGTCATGACGTGGTGCTGGCGCAACAGCACTCGACAGACGGTCTTATCCAGACCCACGGTACCCACACGCTGGGCATTGCCGCTGGCAGCGGCTATGATTCTCACTATCGGGGCATTGCCTACGATGCCGATATCTGTTTAGTAAACAATGCGGTGAGCGACGACATCGAACTGATAGACTCTGCCGATATCGACAAGTACACCACAGCCGTTGATGCCCTCGGCTTCAAATACATCTTCGACTACGCCGACCGTCAGGGCAAACCCTGCGTGGCTTCATTCAGCGAGGGCTACTCGCCGATGTTAGACGAGGAGGACAGTCTCTTCAGCAACTTCCTTGACCGCATCACCGGTCCCGGACGTATTATTGTAGCATCTGCCGGCAACGAGTGTATCACAGGAACCTATTTCGAAAAGCCGAAAGGGCAGCAGGTAGCGGGTGCCTTCATACGGTCAGGCAATAATTCTGCAAGCTATCGTCTCAAGGCTGACGGTCCGCTGTGGCTGTCACTCTATGCCTACACCGAAGGCAGCACGCCGACCCATACGCTACGGTTCACTTCGGCCACCTTCCAACAAGACTCCCTGCTGACCGATACGCTATTAATCGGAGCAGACACCTGTGCCGTGACCATTGAACGATACCCGTCAACCTTTGGCAGCGACACCATCTACAGCATCTGTCTTGATGCTAACAAGTCACTTGCAAGCCTGCCACCTTTGGCTGTTGTGACAGAGGGGACGGAGAGCCGTCTGGAATTGTACGGGAGTTCGTCCAACGGACTGGCTAACAACGATATCGACACCCGATGGAATGCGGCGGAGAAGACGCACAACATCCATGCGCCAGCCTGCTTCCCGTCTGTCATCTGCGTGGGTGCCACTGCCCACCGGTTGGGATTTACCAACTACAGAGGCGAATACAAGGACTACTCCGGAGGACGTACTGCCGGCCAGTGGAGCCCCTATTCCTCAGTAGGACCCACCATCAGCGGCAGTCTGAAACCCGATGTCGTAGCCCCCGGCGACAACATCATCTCCTCCTACAGCAGCTACTACATAGAAAACAATCCTGATGCCAACGACATCAACTCTGACGTCAGGCACTTTGAGTTCCAGAACAGAACATACGCATGGAACGCCAACACGGGCACGTCGATGGCGACTCCCGTCGTGGCAGGAGTCATCGCCCTGTGGTTGCAAGCCAAACCTGACCTGACTACTGCAGAGGTTCTTGAGGTACTCGGCCGCACCTGTCGCCATCCCGAAGAGGGGATAGCCTATCCCAACAGCAAATATGGCTACGGTGAGATAGATGCCTACCACGGGTTGCTCGACATCTTAGGAGTTGATGCCGTCAAGGGGATTAGCACGCATACCCCCAAGAGCCTGCACATTTCCTACAATGGCGGACAACTGTTACTACACACGGACGCTGCATTACATGCGCCTGTCCGCATCAAATTCCACACGACAGGAGGCATCCTGATCTCCAAGACAAGCATCACGCCAGAAGCCTCCTGTGACGCACCACTCACCTACCCTCTTTCGTCTATCCACTTGAAGCCAGGAATATACATCGTACAAATAGACACTGCCGACAGCGAAAGCTGTGGGTCACAAGTACTTGTAATCCAATAAAAACTCAGACCTCATGACACTCCATATATTCAATCCAGAACACGACATAGCACTTGCCAGCGGACTCTCAAACTTCACGGCTCCGCACGCCGGCAGGCAGTTGTGCCATGACCTGGGTTTCCTGCCTGCCATCTGGGCAAAGGAGGAAGATACGATCGTCGTGGACGATGTGGCGCAGGCTGAACGGGAATGGAAGAAAACGGCCCACCGGCTGGAAAAACTGTTGGGAAGAGATTGTTTCAAGGCAGGAAACAGAAAGTTTCTCACATGGAAACAACTGGTTTCCCTAAAGGAAACCGCCCGTATTGACCCGTGGGGCTGGAACATTGCCTTACGCGCCGTGTTATTAAGGCGGGGCGTTGACGAGAGGCTGATGCCCTCCCTACGCCAGCTGGACGTCATTCGCAATCTGTCCCATCGTCATACTGCTGCCCAGCTCTTGCCGAAACTAAGGATGGCAGGAACCGTCGGCGAATCCTTTGAATGCCGTACGGCGGAAGAAGTGGAAACCTTGTTGGAACACTATGGCCAGCTGGTCATGAAAGCCCCGTGGTCGTCAAGCGGCCGCGGACTGCGTTTTCTGTCCGTTGGACGGACACCTTTCCAGATGCAGGCTGGATGGTTCAACAATCTGGTGGCTACGCAAGGCTGTGTCATGATTGAGCCATATTATAATAAGGTGAAAGACTTCGGCATGGAGTTCCAAAGCGACGGCTGCGGAAATGTATCTTATCTGGGATTGTCGCTATTCCATACGGAAAACGGGGCATACACAGGAAACGTTCTATCCACAGAAGCCGTCAAACGAGAGTCACTATGTCATTATCTGTCAACAGAATTGCTTGACAAGATTCAGGCAATGATATGCCTGGAGTCAGGCTCACTGTTCAAGGACAGATACTGCGGTCCGTTCGGCGTGGACATGATGGTGGTTTCCGGCACTAACGGCAGTGCTGCCCTACTCCATCCCTGCGTCGAGATCAACCTGAGACGGACGATGGGACATGTGGCCCTCGCCCTCTCGCCACAGGACGACGATATTCGCTGCGTGATGCGAATAGAATATTCGAATGAACGTCCGTCTTCAGCCGCCAGCGTAAATAAAAACTACAAACTAACAATAAACAAATTATGAAACTAAAACTAATCCTCTTGGCTGCCGCCCTGCCCATGATGGCCAGCGCTCAGTACAAATCAAAAGTGTGGTCGCCTGACAACGGCGACGGAACCTACACCAATCCCGTTATCAACGCCGACTACTCCGACCCTGACGTCTGCGTCGGTCCCTCGGGTGAAGACTATTACATGACGGCCTCATCGTTCCAGTGTACACCAGGTTTGCCAATCCTCCATTCAAAGGATTTGGTGAACTGGGAAATTGTTGGTCACGCCTTAGGCAACCTCTACGAAGGCGACAGCAAGTTGCTTGAGCACTTCAGCAAGCCGCAGCACGGCAACGGCGTATGGGCACCCTCTATCCGCTATCACGAGGGTGAGTATTACATCTACTGGGGCGACCCTGACTTTGGCGTATATATGGTGAAGACACGTGGCGGCAACCCGGCAGGTAAATGGGAACAGCCCGTCTGTGTGATTCGGGGTGAGGGTTATATCGACACGACCCCACTTTGGGACGATGATGGCCGCTGCTATTTGGTGAATGGATGGGCTAACTCACGCTCCAAGTACGCCTCGGTGCTGACCGTCCGCGAACTGAGTGCCGACGGTACGAAGGCCATCGGACAGCCCGTCATTGTGTTTGATGGTAACGGTACGGAGAACCGCACTTGTGAGGGTCCGAAGTTCTATAAACGCGACGGCTGGTATTGGATTATGTGTCCTGCCGGCGGTGTTCCAACGGGATTCCAGTTGGCTATGCGGTCGAAATCACCCTACGGCCCATACGAGGCCAAGAAAGTGCTTTGGCAAGGTAAGACCAACATCAACGGTCCTCATCAAGGCGGATGGGTGCATACGAAGTACGGCGAAGACTGGTTCCTGCATTTTCAGGATAAGGAAGCTTACGGGCGCGTGGTGCATCTGAACCCGGTCGATTGGTCAACTGGATGGCCTATCATGGGCAAAAAAGGAGAGCCTGTCACCACATACAAGAAACCTCTCTCCTCTAACCCCTCACCCATTACCATCAACCCTATGGAGAGTGATGAATTCAATGCTCCTGTTCTTAATAAGCAATGGCAATGGCATGCTAACTACGACGAGAAGTTCGGCGTTCCTACCGCCTTCGGCACTTTCCGCATCTACACTTACAAGCTGTCCGAGGATTGGAAGAACTTCTGGGAGGTTCCTAACCTGCTACTTCAGAAGACACCGGCCGACAATTTCACCGTTACCACGAAAATGCGCTTCACATCGAAGGCTGAGGGACAGTTCGGTGGGCTCATCATGATGGGACTCGACTACTCTGCTCTTGTCGTAAGACGTACGGGCCAAGAGTTCCAGTTGGTATTGATGACCTGCAAAGCTGCCGACAAAGGCAAGCCCCAGACGGAGGAAATCATCACTACACTGAAACCAACGGCCATAGACAAGATAGACTACAAGCCAGGCATCCATGAGGATATCTACCTGCGTCTGACGGTCAGTGACTCGAAGGTCAAGTTCGCCTATAGCCTGAACGGCAAGAAATTCAACGAGTGTAGTGACGAACTGCAGATGAAGGAGGGAAAATGGATTGGCGCGAAATTCGGCTATATAGCCGCCGAAACCGACCGGAAATGTGACCGTGGCTGGGTGGAAGCAGACTGGATACACGTTGAGAAATGAAAGAAATGATAATAAAGAAAAAGACATTATTGACTGCCGTGATTGCCGCCAGCATGACGGCAACAGCACAGAATTTGCAGAAAGGCGACTACGGCTACCTGTACTGCCACATGAGTGACCGCGGACAATATACGGCCTACGCCATCAGCCGCGACGGCTACCACTACGAAGACGTCCTGGAAGGCAACGCCATCATGGATCCCAAGGAGCATGCCCGCATCGAAGGCGGTCAGCGCGATGCCTATATCTGCCGCAGTTTCGATGGCAAAGGCTACCTGATGGTTACTACAGACATGAACAACGCAATGACTAAGACACTGGGTAAGCAGAACGACTGGGACAACTACGGCATTGACCTGCTCCGCAGCGACGACCTCATTCATTGGACATCGGTCTCGTTTGACTACCGCCAAGGCCCGTCCATATTCATCGACAGCGAGGCGGAGAGTGTGTACAAGGACTGGACGACCATCAACCGCGTGTGGGCACCCCAGATTTTCTGGGACCCACAATACGTTTGGCCAGACGGTCAGAAGGGCGGCTACATGATTTACTACTCCATGTGGAACCGTGCCGAAGAACAGTACGACCGCATGTACTACTCCTATGCAGACCGCTCGTTCACCCGACTGACACAGCCGCGTCTGCTCTTCGACTGGGGCTATGCCACCATCGATGCCGACATCAACCTGCTCGACGACGGCCTGTACCACATGCTCATCAAGAAAGAGGGCGGCAAGCCTGGCATCTACACCGCCACCTCGAAGCAGCTGACCACCGGCTGGGGTGAACCCGTCGAAGACGACTATGTATCGTTCGAAGGCAAAAAGAAGTGCGAAGGCAGTTCAGCTTTTCAACTTATCGGCGACAAGACATGGCGCGTGGCCTACATCCAGTACAGCGACCGCCCGAAACACTACCGCATCTGCGAGGCTGACGAGAACCTGCGCAACTTCCGCAACCCCGTCGATATCGAGGGTGTCACCGGGCCACAGCATGGCTCGTTCATGCGGCTGACCAAACGAGAGTACAAACGGTTGAAAAGACTTCAGTCCCGCTCTCATTGACCAACTGTTTCAAGGATACACGACGAGGCTGGTCTGAAGGATAATTTGTGAAAAAGACAGCCTCAAATGAAGTCGCCAAAATATGGAAAAGCACGCTATCATGTATGGCGTGCTTCTTTTGGTTTAGGAACAAAAGGGGATAAAAAAATAAAGCGATGACCTTCACAGGCAGTCGCTCTATATCTTCAATAGGTATTAGTCTTTTTAAGGTAAAAAGATTGTTTTCAGGATAACACTGCAAAGGTAAAGATATTTTTTTGAATACGCAAGACTTTACCTGATTTTTTTTGATACATATTAGTTGTGTTCCCGCACAATCCCGCATTTTATCAATTGTTAACAAATACAAGTGACAGGCCCGTCCGTTTCTGGTAAATATTTCTTGATTATTATTTGGTGGTTTGCCCACTAAGTTGTACCTTTGCAAACAGAAACTAATCCTACAAACAAATGAAGCGACTGACGACATTACTTTTTATGGCTGCATCGGTTCTGACGGTGACGGCACAGACAACTGCGGACGACGTGTTGGGCACCGTCCGCAAAGTGAACAACTATTTCATGGCGAAATATGCTGATCCCACCATCCCGACGAATGTCAAACGAGTACGCCCCAGTTCACTGTGGACGCGTGCTGTGTATTATGAGGGTCTGATGGCACTCTATGAGATTGACCAAGACCAGCGCTATATCGACTACACCGACCGCTGGGCCTCGTTCCATCAGTGGACACCGCGCAACGGAGTCACCACCTGCGATGCTGATGACCAGTGCTGCGGTCAGACCTACCTGATACGCTACCAACAGGCTGGCGGCGAGGAGAAAATGACCAAGGTACGCGAGAATCTGGACCATCAGATGAAGACACCGAACGACAAGAAGAACGCCACGGCGAAGACCAAGGGCACACAGCCGTCCCTATACGGCTGGTGGACTTGGATAGATGCCATTCAGATGGCAATGCCCCTCTATATGCAGATGTACAAGGTGACTGGCGAAGAGAAATACCGTGATCACGGTATGGCCATGTACCGCTGGAGCCGCAACGAATGTGGCGGAGGCTTGTTTAATGTGAAAGATGGCCTGTGGTGGCGCGATGCCGACTACGTCCCACCCTATCAGGAACCTGACGGTAAGGACTGCTATTGGAGTCGCGGCAACGGATGGGTCTATGCCGCATTAGTACGTTGTATGAATGAACTGCCCAAGAAGTCGAAGGCATACAAGGAACTGAAGAAAGACTTCCTGCTGATGTCGGTGGGACTGCTGAAATGCCAGCGCGAGGACGGTTTCTGGAACCCCAGCCTCGTATCCACCAACTACGCAATGCCTGAAACTTCGGGCACTGCCCTCTTCCTCTACGGTATGGCCTGGGGCATCCAACAAGGATACCTGAAGGCGAAGGACTATAAGCCGGCCTGTGACAAGGCATGGGCAGCGATGGTGAAGACCTCTGTCCACCGCGACGGTTTCCTCGGCTGGATGCAGGGTACAGGTAAAGACCCTTCAGCAGGACAGCCTCTGTCATACGACAAGGTACCCGACTTCGAGGACTACGGCACTGGTTGTTTCCTGCTTGGCGCAGTAGAGTACTACAAACTGTTAAAAAAAGAAAAGGGTGTGTAAAATCTGCGGATTCTCATGTTCAGTCTTCAATGTTTTTCGTAACTTTGTGCCCAAAGTTTCAAATAAAC
>Ga0326512_10004095_pt1 | contig 10624 bp, 12 predicted proteins | sample 1_2617_0518_D_FD_203652 | JGI IMG/M metagenome (GOLD analysis project Ga0326512, IMG submission 203652) | Bovine rumen microbial communities from UC Davis, California, United States - 1_2617_0518 | ecosystem: Host-associated > Mammals > Digestive system > Stomach > Rumen | place: USA...
CTTCTTCTTCTCCAGCATAGATATAAGGGTCTTCACTATCTTTGATGTAATCCCATTCCCCATATCTATCATAATAGCCATCTGCACAAGCCATAATTCATTAATTTTTAAAAAAGTCGGAAACATTTATCCATCTTAGCTACCTCCCCAAGTTTAATTTTTTTGTGGGGAGGGTTGGACTCGAACCAACGACCCTTAAATTATCAGTTTAATGCTATACCTATTAATACTTGCTGTATGTTTCCTTTTTTTTTCATTTGCAAAGATATACAAAAAAAAATTAAATTCCAAATTTTTTGATAACTTTTTTCATTGGGGTTAAGGTAGGAGTCGAACCTACGTCTCAGGAGCCACAATCCCTCATTCTTCCGTTAAACTACATAACCCATGTAAAAATCGGAATCCTTTTAAACAAAGATACGTAGGGACTCGAACCCTAATCTCTTGGTAAAATCCAAGGCTCTAACCATTGAGCTACATGCCTGATGTCTTACCTACTGCTGCAAGATTCCTTTGTCGAGTGAGGTGGAGTCGAACCACCATTTTCTACAGTACCACTACCCCAATTTTGTAGAACCTTGGCTGGGATATCACTCGCTTTTTGTCAGGGAACTTGGACTCGAACCAAGAACAGCTGGTCTCCAAAGCCAGTCGTCTACCTATTGACGTACACCCTGATTATTCATTTTCTCCAATCACACTTGATAGGATTTGGTATGATTCCAACAAACCGCCTCTATCATCCAACAAGATGTTATAGTAAGGCTTCTTACAATTCTTCAATGCCTCAACCTCTGGATTTTCATTCACATACTTGACCTTTATTCCGAAGTGTTTGCAATAAAGCATCATGAACTCAAGTCTCTCCTTATCATCATTCGATGTGAACAATATAAGAGTATGTCCTTGGTCTGAGCATTTCTTAAGGAGTGAGATTATTTCACTATAATCCTTTCCTTGGTTGTGATAATCGAATATGGTATTATCAAAGTCGAATGCAATGAATATTTTTCCATATTTCTCGATTTCATGTTTTAATCTATCTCTTAATTCTTGAAATGTATATGGTAACATAACATTAATTGTTTTTACGATTAAAAGTTGTGGAGGTAGGATTTGAACCTACGAAGCCGAAGCAGAGGTTTTACAGACCCCCCCATTTGACCACTCTGGAACTCCACAGTATATGTGTCGGAAGGGAGGGATTCGAACCCCCAATGTTTACCCTGTGGGACCAGATTTACAGTCTGGCACAACACCACCATCGTTGCTGCCTCCCGAAGCTTGTTGATGGAAAGTGCTTAGACTGCTCCATCAAACTTTATCCACTATAATAATAATAATCGTAATAATACATATCTTTATTTATCTTTATATTCAATTACAAATACATCTTTATTTTTTCTCTTGAACCTCGTGATATTAAGGCTCTTAATACGTCCTTTCTCTTCATCAATCTTAAACCTTTTTTCAAACAAATGAAATTCTCTCATTTCGTTTGGGTTGGGTTTTACGATACAAATCACCTTTGAAAGTGATTTATCTTCCGTATGACAGAACATTGCTCGAAAGCCTCTGAACGGATTATTAAGAGCAATACCTCCAGTAGTATAAAGACCTAATGCAAACTCTTCCCATATTGGAATATCACTTAGGAAATAGTTATTTTGACCAATTATGTCTTTACTATTCAGATGTTCTTTCGTAACTACTTCCATACTTTATTTAGAATTACTCATAAAACTATTAATTCCTTCCAATTCGCCTTCAAGTTCTGCAAGTTTATCTTTATGCCAAGTAATCTTGCTCAATAAAGTATTCTTTCTGTCGTTTAATATCTTTAAGTCTCTATCACTCATTTTACTTAAATTTCCCAAGTCTTATACCTTCAACAAGGTAGTTGTACAATATTTCCCAATCTGTTTCAGCATCAAAACCAAACTTATCATCGATACCCACATTGAAGTAAGTTTTCTCATCGAAACAAGAAAGGTCAGTGTTCTTTGTCTCATGGTTTACGTTAACCATGTCGAAAGTGATGCCATTCTCCTTAAAATGTTTCAAATAGTCAGCAATTATATCATCATATGTGGATGTCCACAAGATGAGTGATATCTGCTGTGCATGGCTCATAATGTCCAATGCCTCTTTCGCATATGGAAACCACTGATGCGTTTCTTCATCATTGTAACATGCTTTCAATATTGTATCATGGATATCTACTAGCACGTATATCTTTTCCCAATTGCGGTCTCTCATTCTTTTGAAAGCACCATCGAAACTTTTCTCTATACTCATATTCTATATATTGTCTAAAAAAGGAGAGTAGTTTCAAATCAAGTAAGTCAATATGCTGTTATTGTCATAATACAATCTCTCACTTACCATTCAGCCCTAGGTATCAAGATGTACGTCTCAAAAAGACTTGCTCTCCAACAAGGCTTACAATAGTTTGAGAGAAGCTTGGCAACTCTCAGGGACTAGTAAGCTCCATGTTACACGTGAGGGATTCGAACCCATCGAAGGAAGTAATTGTACCAATGCATTTGCAACTACATCAATACCTTCCGAACCGTATCTAATAAGGGCGATTCTACTCGTTTAAGAACCATTACGTTTATGGTAGAGGTTGTCAGTGTCTTCTCTTTCTATTCCCCTTATTTCACTGACCTGCGTTCCCATTTGTCCCAGTTACGAGAGAATATGCTCTAGAAAAATATTCCCATTTCACAACCATTCCTTTGGTAACGTGTAATTGTTGGACTTGAGGGACTCAAACCCCCATTCTTCAGAGCCAGAATCTGACGTGTTAATCAATTCCACTAAAGTCCAATGTAAGTTGAAACTCTAGCTAGTAACATATCATGGCAGCATCCTTACCTATTCTCACCACCTCATCATGACGTGGGGCAATTTAGCCAATCAATGCAGTTTCAACTATGTTATAAGGGAACATTTTCTAACCGTACTCTTAAAACCCAAAATTAATTACTTGTTAATAGAAATACTTGCTGTGTGTTCCCACTAGTAGTCTGTACGGGGTTCGAACCCGTAATCTCCTGCGTGAAAGGCAGACGACTTAGCCAATTTGTCCAACAGACCATGTTGTAGCGTTAGCGAGGCTCAAACTCGCAATCTCCACCTTGAGAGGGTGGCGGCTTAATCAGTTCGCCTATAACGCCATTTTGAAGGTGGGTAGTTTGTACCTACATTCTTCCACACGTATTAAGTGCTTTGTCCTAACATTTGAACGACCATGTAACAGCTGAATTTTTTATGCTATTTATCTCAAGCACTGTTCGCCTTGTTGTTGAACCATCAGTGTTTTAACCCTTCAGCGATGCAAAGATATGAAAAAAAATTGAGATAACCAAATTTTTATCAAACTTTTAACAACTTTAAACAATTTAAGGTGGATAATCCGTAGACTACCCACCTATTATATCTTTAATAAACACTATGAAACTTCGGTTTATGATAATAATAAAATGACGTAAATCTACATTAGAATACGGACACACCTTCATATCTTGGATAACCATATCCAAGACCACGAGGCTGCTCTTCTATATGTAGACTAAATGTAATCATAATATTATTCTCTATTTTTGTTGTTTATTATAAATATAGTTCCCTTTTTAAAAATTTCAAGTTTTATATTGCAAATATATGAAAAATATTTGAGAAAACCAAATTTTTCGCTATAAATTAACGTTTTTTAATGATTCCAAATACTTCCTTTAAGCATTTTGCGATATTCTCTTGTGAATTTCTGATAATGGTCAGTTCCAGTTGCAATAGCAAGAACATCTTGTGTCCAACCATAGATTGAAGTTCCAGTACTACCAATCTTAAACCAAGGTCTTCCATTGTGACCACAGCGAGAGATTTCCCAAACCATATGGGTCATATAATACCCTTCTGGCATCTTACAGAACACTGCATCACCTCTTTGTACCTCGTTAATATCCTTAATAGGTGTAAGATTTGCATACTCACCATTCTTCAACACTGGGGTCATAGAATCTCCCCATTCATAACGGCATACAGTTTCTCCTTTTGCCAAGGCTTCTACAACCTCTTCAGTACTCTGTACAACTCTTACACCATTAATTTCTTTTGGAAAATTTACAATTGCCATTTTATTTATTTTATTTTAAAGTTTAAGCATATCAAATATTGAACTATTTGTTTTAATTCCATCGTTAAGCTCAACACCTATAATTTTAGAAATACCACTCAAGTCCCTAGAAAGTGTCTTCAGAGAAGAATCTAGTGTATCAAAATACACATCAAGACTATCCATATAGAGATTAAGAGAGCTTAATCCTCCCATTTTAATATTTGGCATTTTTGGGAAACTTGGAGTTTTAATGTTGTAGTCTTTCATTCTATCCACAGCTTGCTCCACTAACTTTCTCTTTTCCCTAACTCTCTTTTCTTCCTCAGCTATTCTTCTTTGCCTCTCTTTTTCTTCCCTCTCAATTCTCTCTTTTCTAGCCTTTTCTTTTCTAGCTTTCTCTGCCTCATACTCTTCGATAGTATAAGCCCCTAATTCATCCCAAGCAATCTTAAAATGGTCATTAGGGTTAAAACCATCTAGATAAGGTTTTTCAACACCACTTTTACCATCAATTGCTGTTGGGTCATTAACATCTTTCACAAGTTTGATGAGAACATAAACAGTATCTTCTTCTGAAATGAAATTGCCATGATTATAGTTTAATCCACTTGGGTAAGCAATCTGAACATCCAATCTAGTATTAGAAGGGATTATAACTCCATTCTTACTTTCACCACTTGGCTGCTCATATACTATAGGTTCATCGCTTATAACCCTCAAGGATTTAATAAATCTTTCTTCCTTAATCAGCTTACCACTTGGCGTTACCACATATCCGTCAGAATAATCTTTGAAACCATTCAACTTCAACACCACATATCTGATTGTATTATCAATTTCACTTGTTGGGGTCGTACCTAAATTATTTTTGTCGAATGGTATGATTTCTTTGACTCTTTTCCAGTTAAGATGTTTTGGAAACAGTTGTAAACCATTCTCATATTCAATTCCCATGCATTCGCAATCATGCTTAGAAAGAGTGAATATTTTATCTTGGTATCCACCAACTTGTTTAACAATTACAGAATTGATATTGATACCATCATACTCATCATGTACTCCTACAAGCTCATATACCTTTTCGGGCATTTCAAAGCCCTCACAAGATACACCACTTAAGGCATATTTTTCTCCCTTTACGAACTTTGGAATATGGTTCTCTGGTTCATTGACAATACCCATGTTAGTAAAATCAACTGCTTCAAACATATCCTTTGGTTGATAGAATAAGTTTTCGACATATCCATTATTCCTTGATGCATTTGAATAATTGTTCACTTTTTTTGTGGTATGAATAAAGTCGGCATCTACCATTTCGGAGATACCGTTAATTAGTGTATTCGATAATTTTGTATACGATACTTTTCCCATAGGGTTATCAACTAAATCAGATAGTTTTACTTTTATCTCTGTTCCATCTGAAGCATTCTTAAGATGTACATAACCATCCATAACATATGCCTCAGAAACAAGCCAATCGTCACCTAGGACGATTGGAACTTGTTTATATTCATGATTTTCGTATGTTGTTACAATCCAAAGTTTATTCATTATTCTTCAAGCATCTTCTAGTCTCTCTTACCACGAAGCTCACTTGAGATAACTTTCTGTGTTGATTCGGCAACACCAATAGCTTTCATGTGCATTTCTTTTTCAAGTTTTGCGATTTCAGCCTCGGCTGCTGCACGTCTTTCAGCGCCTTCCTTCTGAGCCTTCTGTACACCCTCTACAGTGGCTACAAGCTCTTGTGTAGACTTACGAAGAGTCTCCACATCAAGAACCATACGCTGACTCTGTTTTGCAACCTCAATGGCTTGCACCTTCATCATTTCAGCATTCTTACGGAACAACTCATTGGTGGTATCAGTTACCTTAGTACCAATCTCAATGGCTTGCTTTTGGTCATACAATGCTACAGCCAATGACAACTGATTTTTCCAAAGAGGAATTGTCATGGCAATCTGAGACTCAGTGTTATTAGCATGCATGATGTTTGTGCGCTGAATAATACGAATCTGAGTCAATGACTGCTTAAATGCATAACGAAGAGCAATAAGGTCAGTGAGACGTTTATCAAGAGCATTCTTATACTCGTCAATATCACTAATCTGATATTCCTCATAGTCACTTGAATGTGATTTCATGTTCTCGATAAGTTCACCAAGTTCCTCAGACTTCATCTTACCAGCAACGATAAGGTCTTCCAATTGGTCTACATAATCACAGTTATTCTCAAACTGCTTCTGCAAAAGATTATTGTCTCTAATGGCAATCTGACGTGTCGCCTCAAGCTTCTTAACAATACCATCAATATTCTTCTCAATAGTATTGTACTTCGCCTTAATCTGCTCTACAGACACAACAAGTTTCCTAAGTCCAGGAATTCGTCTCAAGAATCTCTTTACTGCACTAGGTGCTTCAAGGTCATTAATGTCAACCTCATGCAACTCACCCAAAAGATTTGAAATCAACTGAGCAGATTCAATACCAGCCTTGGAGTCGAATGACTGTTTAAGGAAATCACTTGAATATGAACTCATTGCTCTTTGGAGGTCTGAACCATAACTAGTGATGGTTGACATTTCTTTCTCATTAAGAACTGATGCAATCTCCTTATAATAGGCTTTACGAGCTGGGGTAAGATTCGATGTGTTAATCTCACCGCTATCATCAACACGTTTAAGCTCAGTGCCCTTAATAAGTTCTTCCTCTGCTTCTGCTGAAATTTCATCAAGCGCACGTCTTGTACGTATTGGAGATTTACGAGAAGCTCTCTTAGTTTTTGGACTCTTTACCTCAGTTACTTCAGCATCAACAATAGTTGCTGTTGTTGTTTTCTTTGCCATTATTATTCTACTTTAAGTTATTAATATGTTTATCAATTTGTGCAAATATATAGATAATTTCTTTATTTCCAAAATTTTAAGTTATAATTAATGTTAATTCAAATGCGTTAAATGCCAAGCATGACATTCTTTACAGTAGTATATACGTTTTTCTTGTCGTTTCCAATTATGAAAACGATTGCGACTACTCATACATTTGACTAGTGCCAACATCGCACCTATTTTGTCATATCTTTTTTTATTACACATATTTTTATAAAAAGAAAGCCACCCATTTATCGTGAGTGGCTTTAATTAGTTAGAACGGTAAATCATCTACATCTTTAGATGCTGCTGCACTAGATGTTTCTTGTGCTTTCGATTTAAGTGTTCCAGTATCTGTGATAGCCTCATTTGTCTGAGTGTCACCACTCTTACCCAAGTTCACAAAATCAACTCTATCAGCAAATAAATCAGTAGAAATTGATTGTTCTCCATTCTTGTTTGTGAAGAGGGAAGTTCTTAGTGTACCATGTATAGAAACGGCACTACCCTTCTTCATGTGCTCTTGCATCTTAACAGCACGTTCTCCAGACCACATAACATTAACCCATGTCGTAACATTCTCGCCATTGAAGAAGTCGTTAGATGCGACTCTCATGGAAACAAATTGGTTTCCCTTTGCGGAAGTCTTTAGTTCAGCGTCTGCTCCAAGTCTTCCTATTAATTCTACGTATAACATAATATGAATTTGTTAAATTAATATTTTTAAGTAATTCTCATTTATTGTCCAACCTTGCTCTTTCATAACATTATATTCCTCATCTGGCATTTCAGAACCTAATAGCTCATCAATGCTAACATCATAATAGTAATCTAATGTTTTATCATCCATCCTCAAATTAACGGCTGCAAACTTAATTATGTTTGCTAAGGCTGCTGCTGAAATTTTCTTGGAATCTGATAATTTGTTCTTCTTTAATAACTCTATTAACCCTTCCTTCGTCATGTTAAAATCAATTTGACATTGCAAAGATATAGTTAAATTTTGTAAAATCCAAATATTTATTAAAAAAAATTATGAAACCAAGTAAAATCCAAATTTTAAAAGCCAAAAAAGCATTATTTCTACTACCTAGATTTAGGGCTTTAACATGGAAGGGAATTGTATATTGCAAAGAGAAAAGTGATATTCAACTAATTAACTTCGAGGATAAAATATCTAGTAATTTCGAATCACACGAAATGACTCATGTAAAACAAGCTGAAAGTACACATGATTCGTGGTTCTGTTTTTATGTGTTGTATTTGTGGTATTGGATTCTTAACTTTCCATTATTTATAGTTGGTTTATATATGCCATACAACTTTATTCCATTTGAACTTGAAGCTATGAACAATGAAACCAACTGGGAGTACCCAATAAAAGGTGCTGTATATCAATGGAAAGAATTCAAAAAGAAATTATCTATCGGTAAGAAATACAAACTTGCAAAGGATTATAAAAAGAACTATAAAGATGTTGGATTTAAACGATTTGTTAGAGAGGTTATATATCCAATGATAAATGAGAGCTAGTACCATTAGCTCTCATTTTCTATTTACCTTCTTTTATCCTCTGCTGCCTTGATATTCATCTTTGGCTTCATGAAGAACTTGATGTCAACTGTAGGTTCAATCAACTTCACGATTTCAGCCATTGGCTTATATGCAGCTGGTGCCTCATCCAATGTCTTCTCGTCAGCAGTGGTGGTATAGATACCAGCATCTGCCATCTGCTTCTTGAACTCCTCAACATCCAAGGTTTTGTTAGCCTTGTCACGAGACATACAACGTCCAGCTCCGTGTGGTGCTGTGAAGTTCCAATCCTCATTTGACTTACCCTCACAGATTGAGATACCATCTTTCATATTGAATGGGATGATTACACGCTCACCCTCATAGGCACGGATAGAACCCTTACGAATCATCATATGAGGTTTACCCATCAATGCCTTAAAGTCATAGTCGATGTAGTTGTGAGTAGTCGAAATGAAATCAATTGGCTTACCACCATTTGACATCTTACGATATATCTCAATCAACTGCTCATTGATAACCTCGTGGTTAATCTTTGCATACATTTGTGCAATCAACACATCAACAAGATAGCCCATAAGGTGATCACCACTCAAATATCCAGGAATTTTCTTTGACAAATACTCCTCCTTTGCAGCATCGAGTTCTGCTTTCATCTTGGTTCTGTCTGTGTTCTTAGTCTTAACACTATTCTCAAGTGCTTTCATTTCCTCCTTGGAAATAGTCATGCTCTTGGCAATCTTATTCCAATAGTTGAATACAGCCAAGCCCAACTTACGTGAGCCACAGTGTACGCACATGCAGTACTTACCAAGGTCATCATTAACATCGTACTCCACAAAGTGATTACCACCACCCACAGAGCCAATAGACTTCATGAAATCACCATAAGGAATGTGTACATGCTTACACCAATTCTCTAAATCCATTTCTGAGTTGAAATAGATTGTATAGTCCACAAACTTAGGATAAAGTGAAACCAATCTATCCATAGCTGAGTTAATAGCCTTTGCAATTCGCTTCCAATCAATCTTGGACTTGTCATTGATGGTGAATCCAAATGGAATATCCTTGCGAATCTTGTGTTCAAACTCCTTCATCTTATCCTCAACAATAGGCTTGTCGAAGAAAGTGGCAGAGATTGTACAACCGATGTCACAACCTACGTGCTCAGGATTAACGTGGTCTGTCTCAATGTTAACTGGACATGAGAATCCAATCACAATGCCCTTACCATCGTGACAATCAGGCATGATACGAATCTTTCTATCCTTAAATGCCCTACAATCAGCAATCCTATATATTGTTGACAATGCAGTCTCCTCCACATTGTCAGTAAAGACCTTTACGTCCTTACAATACTGTCCTTTAATATCTAACATAACTTAATTCTAAAATAATAAACTACCTTTATCATCCCACTGTGTATACAGCTTGCAATTTGGTCGAAGAATGAGATATTTCCAACTTTGTTTTTCTTCGCTCTTAGCCATACAATCCTCATCAATAACAGTTGACATACCCATTACTGAATAACGTCTGCTACCATATTCCAATGTATCTAGATAACGACCATTTTTGAGAATATAGTCATTAAGTCCACCAAAATATGATGTTGTCTTGACGTTATTTTCATCAATCCACTTTGTCTGAGGTGTAGCACTACCATCAGTATACATCTTACGAAATGTTATTTGGTCAGCACCCAATACATTACTGCAATATTCAAATATTGGCTCATATTCTCCCTTTGGTTCTTCGTAAAGATAAATCCACTTTGTCACATTAAGAGATAAACGAAGATTCATCCCATATTCTTTAATAGTTGAACAAAGCCATTTCAAGTTAATGCGTGTATGCCCACCATTGATAATGTCAGTATTAATTTCATCATTATTCAAACAAGACACTGAAACACTAATCGTTGTAATGCCATTATTACGGAGACAGTTAAGTGTGTACTCATCAATTTTGGCACCAGTGGTTTGAATCTCAATGTTTCTAAATGGCATTGCCAATTCAGAATTCATCTTAGCAAAATCACTAATGAACGCCATATTCTGTTGTGGTTCACCTTGTCCAGTAAGCATAACAGTAT
>Ga0326512_10004096_pt1 | contig 10622 bp, 16 predicted proteins | sample 1_2617_0518_D_FD_203652 | JGI IMG/M metagenome (GOLD analysis project Ga0326512, IMG submission 203652) | Bovine rumen microbial communities from UC Davis, California, United States - 1_2617_0518 | ecosystem: Host-associated > Mammals > Digestive system > Stomach > Rumen | place: USA...
TAAAGAGCAATATCGATGACTTAGGCTATTTCAATAGCATTGGTGGTACCGCCCTTAAAGTAGGTAGTGTAAAAGTATCCACTATAAACCTTGCACGCCTTGCGTTAGAGCACAAAACAGAACAAGAGTACCTAGTTGCTCTTCGGGATTTGGTAGAACTTGACTGCAAAGTCCTTGATGTAGTGCGGCATATTATCCAACGCAATGTAGATAAAGGGTTACTGCCCAACTTTTCCAAAGGTCTAGTAGATTTTGAGCATTTGTATAATACCGTAGGTATTATAGGTTGCTATGAGACTATGAAAGCTTTTGGTTATACAAGAGAAGATGCATTGGGCAATACTTACTATACCGATAAAGCTGATGCTTTCGGAAAGAAAATTTTCGAAGTCATTCACCGTACCAAAGACCAATTTGCGCTTGATAAAAACTATAAAATTAACGTTGAAGAAATCCCTGGCGAGCAGGCCGCTTCAAAAATGCTCAAAGCGGATAAGATGTTATTCCCTGAGACTGTAATTGATGATTTACCGCTTTATGGAAATCAGTTCATTCCTCTTGGTATTAAAACAACTATCCAAGAACGAATTAGAATTGCTTCGCTTTACGACTCTTTCTGCAATGGTGGTTCTATTGCTCATATTAATATTGAAGCACCATTTGATAGTTTTGATAAAGCTTGGGAAATGGTAAATTATATCGCCGACCAAGGATTAACCTATTTTGCATTTAATACAAAAATTCAAGCTTGTGAACATAACCATGCGTTTTATGGTGATAAATGTCCTGTTTGTGGCGGCCCAGTAGCAACAGAGTATACGAGGATCGTGGGCTTTTACACTCCAATCAAAACTTGGAGTAAGGAACGCAAAGCAGAATTCAAAATGAGAGAATGGGAAGAAATTAATGAAACTAATCTCCATAATTGATGAAGATTTTGTTAATTATAAAAAAATTTCCATGAATGTTCTTTTCCCTTATTGCTCATTAAAATGTGATAAGGAATGTGGAGAGGCTGTTTGTTATAACAGCCCTCTCCTCAAAGAACCTTTAATCTCTATGCACCCAATTGAAATTGTAGGACGTTATATGGCAAATCCCCTTAGCCATGCTTTAGTTTGCATAGGATTAGAGCCATTAGATTCATGGGATGATTTAAAAGAATTAATTAAATTCTTCAGAGAACGCACTGATGATGATATTGTCATTTATACGGGATACTATGAGTATGAAGTCCCAGACAAAATACAATATCTCAAACAATATAAAAATATTATTGTTAAATTTGGTCGTTATATCCCACATAGCACAGCGCATTTCAGTGAAACACTAGGAGTAAAGTTAGCATCTTCTAATCAATATGCTATAAAAATTAGTTAATGGATATTTTAGAAAATATTTTTATTTTTGTATCTTCTTTATTAATGATTTATGCGGCTCTTTATGCAACAGGCCTGTTTATTGCTAAATTACCCGACTTAATTGACAATGTACTTTATCTTATCCACTATTTAAAAAACCTTAATAAGGATGACATCAAATGATGTATTTTATAATTGCCGTTCTTGTGGCGGCCGCTATCGGCTCATACTTTTATTTTCGATCAAAGTATGCTAATTTATCCCAAGAGCTGGAGCAAGCCTACCAACTCAAAAGCAAAGACGTATACCGTCTTGAACGAGATAAAATTAAAGCAGAAGAGTTGGAGAAAATAAAAGCCGAAGCTGCCGCGCAGTATCAAGATTATAAGGCCTTAGAATACGAAAAAATTGATTTGCAAATTGCGGCAGAGAAGACCCTTAAAGAAAAAGACTTGGATGCCTTTGCCGCGGACATTGTTCGAGAATGGCATATTCTCCAAGAAATTGTGGATAAGTCAGAAAAAGAGAAAGAATTAACTCTTCAGGAATTAGAGGAACTTAAAGCGCAACGAGAACAATTAGTCCAAGCTCTTAAACGAGAAGAAGAACTCCGTCAAAATAGGCTTTTTCATTCTATTGTTTTGTCAAGAGATGATAAAGAAGACATTGAATTTCTCCATAGTCTTAGTGAAAAAATACATAAAAAAACTCTTATTAACAAACTTATCTGGAGTGAATACGTCCTGCGGCCCTATACAGAAATGGCGAATAGAGTCGTGGGTAAAGAAAAACGCTGTGGAATTTATAAAATAACCGAAGTTTCTAGCGGGCGCGCATATATTGGGCAAAGTACCGATATTCGTACTCGTTGGGCAAATCATTTAAAAACTGCGCTAGGAGTTGATGGTGGAGCCGCGCATGCTCGGTTTCATGATGCTCTTGGCGAAATTGGGATAGAAAATTTCACCTTTGAAATACTAGAAGATTGTAGTAAAGACAAGCTCAATGAGCGAGAAAAATTTTATATAAATTTCTACCAGTCAAATGATTTTGGCTGGAATTCTACAAAAGGAAATGGGTAAAGGAGTAGTATTATGATTAAACTTAAAGAAACTATTGAGTACAGAGTTGATAGTGAAGATGGCGCCATCCGCTTTATCGAAAGTGAAAGAAAGGGCGCAGCGGATAAGGGTTACACAGTTACCAAGGCCGCTTATTCTTTGAAACAAAAGAAAGCTAAAGGCGAAGTTATTGATCAGGGTTACCTTGTCACTATCACCTATGAATATCTAAAATTCTGGGACGAACTTTAACAGATAGTATTTTTGAGTTTATCACTTGTAATTAGGAGGTAAACTCTAATGGGACAATTAAATTTAAAAAATTTAGATAAATATTTAGCAGAAGAGTATGGCGAAGGAGCTTTTTCCCAAGTTGATGTAAAAACTTTACCTGCACGCGGACTAGTCCAAGCAGACTATGGCGAACGTCTCGACTGTACTATTACTTCTATTACATGTTTTGTATGGCTTAAGAGCGGTTTTACCTTGTCCGTGCAGGATATTTACGATTATGCCGAAAAAGTAGGTAAATGGTTTTTCTATAATGGAAAAAAGTGGGGCACCCCTTTCGGAGTTATTAAGTGCATTTTAGATACTACCTTAAAGCATTTTGGGTATAGTCCTTCTAAAAAGCAAATATTTTTCAAAAGTAGGATTGGTTTTTCTTTTGATACCATTAAACAGCAGATTGATAGCGGCAACCCTGTCATTCTTTCTACTAAGAACGATGGCCGCAACTACTATAAAAACCATACTGTTTTAGTTATGGGATATAGAGTTATGAAGAGGGGCGATACCACTGTCCCTATCCTAGTAGTATTAGACAACTGGACAAAGCTAGTATCCTACATTGACTTTAACAAACTTCATACTTTTTCTACAATAAATTTTTAGTCGGTTCTATTGACTTTTAGAAAAATATATGATATAATATTTATAGAAGGTTGAGAGAAGAAAACAAAATAATGTCCGAACAACTTATTTTGATTTTCTCTCCCACCGGAAAAGTTGACTTTCTACGAAAATTATGATATAATATTTATAGAAAGTTAAGAGAGGCTTCAAAATGAAGTGAAATGGCGGACTGCTTTCCGCCGCCTCTCAACTGCTCTTTGACAATTTAAAATATAATTTACCTTTAGAACCCAGTGCACAACCATGAGCCAACCTCATGGCTGGGAATTCCCGGAACGGCTAGGAAACCGAGCGACGGATACGTTGCCACGGCGCGCTAGGACGAAACCGCAAGGCCAAGTCGAACTCGAAAGAAGAGGAAACCAAGGGAAGGTGCTGACACATCGCGAGAAAAGGTAGGAAATGTGGAGTAGGACAATAGAAGCGCAGGTGAATAGCCTACGCTGAATCGAGATAGACAGTAATGGGGTGGTGCCCATGCTGGACGCCTCGAAAGACCGATAACCTATAGCCAGTTGAAAGCAGGAAACTGCAATAAAATTCCACATAAGTAACTCCGAGTAGCAGAAAGCTCTGGCATACCGTAAGATTCATAAACTTGATCGGTAATTTCTTGTTACCATTGCCAAATTTACGAATGTAACTGTGAAAGGTGGAGGTAAGCAATCCTCCTAGGGGTTAGCCTAGTGCAGGGTAGGAAAGTCAAGAAGTAGCTAGCTTGGCTCGTACCTATCTTCCCTATGACTGAATATTCTCGAAGATGAAAGTTGCAGTAAAGAGGAAACTCTTCTAAAACGTAAATTATATTTTAAATTGTCAGAGGGCCTATATCCCAGAGTGGAGCAGAAGTAGCTTGCTTGGCTCATACCCAAGAGGTCGTAGGTGCAATCCCTACCTCTGGAACCAATGCGGCATAGACCGCGTACATTATTTAATTTCCCCTTTTGTTTTTCTTTCTAAAGAATCGCGGGCAATAGCCTGCGATTTTTTATTGACAAAAGGAGAAATTTATGATATAATAATATTAGAAAGGGGATAAAATGGACGCACAATTTTCGAATGATTTTTTAAAATTTTTATCTTCTAAAAGAGCATTATATATTGGCTATCCGCATATTTATGTTGACCGCGATAATAAAGTGCATTATCCCTGTACTATTCAAATAATGCCCTTTAAAGAAGATACAGGCAAATTATTTTGGTTTTACGGACAAATATACCCCAAATCAGTTTATGATTGGTACGGGCCGCAATTGCCCTTTTCAACAGGAGAATGATATGGCAACTAAAATTACGTCACAAGATATTTTGCGAATAAATGAATTGTATTTGGCGGATCCCGTATATTCTCATGTAGCCAAAATTATGGGAATTTCAGCAACGACAGTAAAAAAATATATTGTTCCGGATTTTCAGCCACTAAAACCAAGAGAAAAAGTAAAAGAGGAACTACCCACGGTAGAAAGTATTACCATACCTGAAGACCTAGCAAGTTGGCTTCTGCTTTCCGACAACGAAAAAGAAGAAATAAAAACCTTTAAAAGGGAGGAAGTTCAAATATGAAACCTTTTTCTCCAGAAATGCTCCCTTGGGGCGGAGAATATATTATTCATATTAGCGATGAAGTGTACGCCCGCTTTCATAATGTCACTGGGTCTTTTAATGTGCTTTTAGCGCGATTAGTAGGATTATCCTACCCCGATAGCCTACGTTATTTTCGGGATTATTACAATGCGCGCATAGAGGGAAAAGAAGGATGGTATTGCGTTATGCGCTTTGACTCAGAAAAAGATTGTCAAAGGTTATGCGACTTACTTTCAAGCCGTTGGGAGCAAATCGTAAGGAGGCTTGAAAATGATTGAGATAATAGAAAGAGAAATCCAAGAGAACATAAAGAAAATTGAAGAGTTAAAAGTTGCGCGGGAAAAGGCGGTGGATAGTGCTTGGAAAGCGCGCACATTTACGCAGCGTGATGAAATTTTTAATCACGTCGCGCAAATGGATTTACAGTTACAAAATTTGCAATGGCGCAATGAGTATCTGGAAGAGAAAAAGCGGAAGACCGCGGAACCTGTGGCTGAAACTCCTGTTGAAGAGAAAGAACCCGCGCAAGAAGGAACAGTTGAAAGTATTTTAGAATTTTTCGGAGAGCAATAATTTGCTCTCCTTTTTCTTGACTTTTTTTAAAAAATGTGGTATAATAAAAAGAGAAGCAAAAGGAGGAAAAGGTATGCATTGGAGCTATACTTACGATGAAAATACGGGATTGTTGAAACTGTATGAATGGGATGAGCTTTTCGCTTTTGATATTTTCGACAGTGAAGAGGAAGGCCAGGCCGCAGTCGATCAATTAATCGCCGAATTAGAAGGAGATACGGAATGAAAATTTACTTGGCAGGTCCGATATTCTTTTATGCGGACTTACTTAGGAACACGGAATGGAGTGAAAAGATTAGAAAGGCCTTTCCTGGTGTAGACCTCTACAATCCTCTTGAAAATACGGATATTAATGGGGTTGAGGGGAAGAAAAAGTTTGCAGGTTCTCAGGAAATTGCAAATGGGGATAATATCAGGCTCAATAATACTGATATCCTCATAGCTTGCATCGATGGGGATGTGCTCCCCAGCGGAAGTTGTGCCGAGATCGGAAAATTCCATGAAAAAATTGAACGCGGCGACCACAAATATATTGTTGGTATTTGTACTGACACTCGGCAGGCTTACTTAACTCATAGCGCTGCGAAAGATGCGGGCGGCTACGCCTCCCTTGGAGAACAACAGTACTCCTATCAGAATCTCTATGTGACTGGTCTTATCAAACAAGGTGGAGTTTTAGTATCCTCTATTGACCAAGCAATAGAATGGATTAAAGGAGTGGCTAATGAATTCGAATAATCTTATTTACGGTATCACCGATAAACCGCAGCACATAAAAGAATATCTGTACTATGGCGCGCAGCAATGCCTTTCAATTTTTACTGCCACAGTTCTTATCTCCACGATTTGCGGAACCGACATCGCGGCAGGTCTTGTGGGCGCGGGTGTGGCAACACTAGTGTTTCTGCTCTTGACGGGCTTTAAATGCCCTATGTTCTTTAGCAATAGCGGGTCGACTTGCTCGGGTGTTATCCTAGCTCTTTCGCTTTGTGGGAACTACACGGGCGCGCTTATTGGTGGTCTGAGTATCACCCTTATGAATGTTATTGCTTCTCTACTTATTAAATCCTTCGGTTCTGAATGGATTGATAGGCTTTTACCTAAAGTAGTAAGTGGTTCAATAGTCCTTATCATTGGGCTTAATTTAAGTTTCTTCTCTCCTACCTATGCTTTAGTAAATGGAGAGTATAACCTTGTTGGCGTTTTCGTTGCCTTTGTTACCATGTTTGCAACGGCTGCGGTAATGTACTATGGCAAAGGCCGCATCTCTACATTACCCTTCCTTTGCGGAATTGGAGTTGGCTATGGCGTTTCTATTATTCTTACTCTTCTTGGTGTTGCCGATCTTGTGGATTTCAACGCTTTTAGAAATATGTCGCTCTTTATTCTCCCTGACTTCGCTTGGCGGCATATTGACTTTTCTTCTATTGATGGCGGCACTATCGGCACTATTGTCCTAGCTTATTGCGCAGTTAATTTGGCTAATTTGGGCGAACATATTAGTGACGTTATGGCGTGCAGTGCTATCGTTCATGAAGACCTAACAAAAACAGTTGGTCTTCACCGCACTATGTTCGCAGATGGTATTGCGGACTTTATTGGTTGTGTGTTCAGCGGTCAACCGACAACAACTTATAGTGAAAGCCTTAGTACCATTGTGGTGTCAAAAGTAGCATCAACAAGGGTTATTGCAACGGCCGCGGTTATGACCTCGTTACTAGGATTCTTCGGCCCGCTCAATGCCCTCATCATCTCTATGCCTGGGTGCATTTTTGCAGGAGTTAGCCTTGTTGCCTATGGTTCTATTGCTTATTCGGGATTGAAAGTTCTCCAAGAAGTTGACCTTACCACTCCCCGCAATCTGCTCATCTTTGCTTCTATGGGTAGTGTAGGTATTAGTGGAATTAAAATTCAAATTGGTGGTTTCACACTTGAAACTATCGCTCTTGCTATGATTACAGGCATGGTAATGAATCTTATTCTCAAAGAGGATAAGTAATATTACTACTATAAAGGTGAGAGGTTGACATCTCTCACCTTTTGTGGTATAATATTATTAGAAACTTGAGGAGGTTTCCTTTATGTTAGAAGATTTATTACTTGAATTACCACCTGAAGCAAATTATCAATTAGCCGATCCATCGTTACTTGACTATTATATTAACCGCAAAAATCGTATTTTTTGGCTAACTTCGGAAATTGATGATAAACTTTATGGTTTAGTACAGTTTATTATAGATATCAATAGAGAAGATGAAAAAATTGAGCCGTCGCTGCGGCAACCCATTAAAATTGTTATTGCCTCTCCCGGTGGTGACCTCGAAATGGCAGAAACTATTTGTAATATTATTGAAATTTCATGCACTCCCGTGTGGGCGCTTGGAATTGGCATGGTAGCGAGCGCGGCGAGCCTTATTTATCTCTCTTGTCAAAAAAGGTACGCCTTACCTGATGCGGTTTTCCTTTATCATAAAGGCAGTGGAAATTTAGGGGGTACTTACGGACAAATTGACTCTGCTTTTGAAGATTACAAGCGCAAAGTAGAGAAAATGGTGAAGTTTTATATAGATCACACTTCTTTTGATGAGGATACTATCCGCAAACGTCTTAATACTGACTGGTACATTCAAGCAAACGAGGCGATTGAGAACAACGCTTGTGATAGTATCATCACCGACATTTCTATGTTTTTCTAAGCGGGAAAGGAACCGCTTAAATATAAAAGTCTAGAAAGGAATAGACACAATGAAATATTTTTCTGAACATCTTAACAAACTTTTTGATTCTGAAGAGGAATTGAAGGAAGCCGAGGCCGCAAAAGTCGCTGCAGACGAAGAGGCTAAAGCTAAAAAGGAAGCATTGTCCAAGGCTCGTAAAGAGCGCGCTACAGCCATTGATGAATTGCTTAAAAAGCGTAAGGAACTCGATAAAGAAATCCAAAAAGCTTTGACGGAATTTACCAAGGACTATGGTTCTTACCATACTTCCTATCGGAACGCAGAAGATTTGTTCGATTCGTTCTGGGATTGGTTTCTCATTGGATAAGAGGAGCGGGCTTGTCCCGCTCTTTTTATTTTCTATTGACTAGAGCGGAATTTTCTGGTATAATATATATAGAAAATGAGAAAGGGGATAAAAATAATGTTGAGAGAAGCTCCCTATATGACTTTCGATGTGAAGAATTATACCAGTGAGCAGCTTATGATGGTTGACGTTGGTATGGTCATGGCTGCGCAGACTCGCAACGGATATGAATGTTTGTTCCGTTATGAAGACTGCGGCATCTATGTTCTTGAGTTTCTGAACGGAGATAAGAGTTTGGGCGCAGACCGCTTTATGGTAGTTAGTCCGAAAGAAGAAGAAATGGTATATGATAGCCGCGACAATAACCTTGAGAAAGAATTGAGCGACTTGACCAATGAAGAGCCTTCCACTACCAGCAATTTTCATACCGATACTAGTCCCGCAGTCGTACCGCTCGATCCTGTCCGAAAAGAACAGTAAGATCTATTGACTTTTGCGGAAAAGTTTGGTATAATATTTATAGAAGATGAGGGAAAACTTCATAAGCTGTGCTTTGCCAGGTAAAAATGAAAATTCCACTCTACCTTCGAAATACTTGACTTTTAAAGAAAAGTCTGGTATAATAAATATAGAATGAGAGAGGGAAACCTCCTCATCCGCGCAGAGGGAGCTTGATAGTAGCCAATTGGGCCTGCGGCGCGATATAAATAGACAACTCCAATTACTATCGGCGTTAACACGGATTTGGAAATTAAACTACCGTCGGCACTCAACCTCGGCGTCCTTAGAGATATGCGGGTCAGTGATATGCGGCTTAGCGAAAAACGCCTAAAAAGAAGCGAAGTAAATTTCCACTCTACTTTGTAGTTGTTCTGCAGAATTGGTTGAAACTACCGTCCCTCGAACGTAAGAGAGCGCAGGATGTTGCGAATAAACTCCGCATAGGCATGCGTTAAATCCCTCGTCAAGACGAAAGACGGAAAAACCCGTAGGCTGAACGATAGAGGCACGCAGGAATAGCGCGAAAATCCCGTTTAGAGATATCGTTACAGCTCTCGGTGGAAATCCTGTTAGTAACCCGCATGGGCAGGGCGCGAACGGCCTTCGGTGGAAATCTCGAGAAAGAACCCGTATTGGTACCACGAGAACAGTACCATTGGCCCAGTTCCCAGTGATAAGAGTGGAACCTTGCTGAAGATAAGATAGTTTGAAGGCGCACTAAAGAATTATCGTCGAGAGGGCGGAATAAGGGAGGATTGATCACCTTCTGAATATGTCCTTAATGTAGTACGGCCTGACTTTGTACCAAGATGTTTCAATATGAAAACTTATGCTTGGCGCAGGATGCGAAAAATCTAGTAGTTGGAAACTTAACCACAGGCGGTGGTGACAATGCCTTTAGATACACCAATCAAAAGTTGGAGGGGAGCGCATTGCTAGCCATACATAAATAACAGATTTATGTGTTGCGCTCCCCAATAACCTGAGTATCAATGTCACCCGTGTTGTTAGTTGTAATGTAGAAACAACTATCCGGGAACCTTATCTCGTCAAGGTCGGACGAAAGCGGCTAGACCCGTAAAAGCCTAGTGCCGCATATATCGGGCGTTGTGGTGCACGAGCCGCAATCCCGTGCCTCCTCTCTTCAAACAGAGCAAGTAGTGATACTCGCTCTGTTTTTTATTGTTGACAAGAGCTGAAAAGTATGGTATAATATTTATAGAGAATGAGAGAAGGGAAAACACTAATGGGAAATCTCACTAATAAAATCAATACCATACAGAAAAATCAAGAGGTACTTGCGGCCCGCATGGGCGCGCTTGAAGAGAAGACTAAAGAAATATCTTTTCTATTAGAAACAATTAAGGAGGAAAGAGAAAAATGTTCCCACAATGCAACAATTGTCAAAAAATCGAAATGAAAATTGATCCGTTGGACGGGACGACTTACTATATCTGTCATGAAGACAATAGTATAGTAAGTCCTTGGGCCGATGGGTGTGAGAAATATTTTTCTCAAGCACCGAGTTTTAGTTGTACTTTTGAACACGATTTCACAGAAGAGGAACTCCAAACAATACTGCCCGGGTGGTATGGAACTACTC
>Ga0326512_10004098_pt1 | contig 10616 bp, 14 predicted proteins | sample 1_2617_0518_D_FD_203652 | JGI IMG/M metagenome (GOLD analysis project Ga0326512, IMG submission 203652) | Bovine rumen microbial communities from UC Davis, California, United States - 1_2617_0518 | ecosystem: Host-associated > Mammals > Digestive system > Stomach > Rumen | place: USA...
AAAGGTGGGAACAATTAAGGAAACGAAGCCCAAACCTTGCCAAGTCTTCGGCTAGGCTGTCGGCTCTTGCTTGTAGTCTATTGTTTAGCCTTTCGCTCTTCTCTTCGGTGTATCGTGGCGAGTTATCAAACTCGGCGACATAATCGGCGAACTTGTTGAGGCTGTCGAGTTCCTCGGCGATTGCATAGGCTCGGCGATACTTGGCAAGGCTGACCCTTTGCCCTTTTGTGGTTGCTGTTGCTATTTTGTAGGCATTAAAGCGCAAGGCTTTATTTTGCCCCTTTTTGGTATGTTCAAAAGTGATATATTTCATAAAAGCCCTTTACCCCCTTTTTATAGTGTCTTTTCTAGGTCTTTTTTAGTTAATCCCTCAAGGTTGAGGAATTGGTGCAAAAACTCTTTAATATGGCGCAAAGTTGTATTTGAGAATAATAAATCTCTATCTATTGCCCCATTAAGGCGATATTTTCCCCCCTCAATTTCGCATACTTTCGTATTATACGAATAAAGGGAAATTGTGCCTTGTTCGTTGTCCTTTACAAGTGCTTTATTATAGAAACTTGCTCGGCTGTCATATTTAGCCTTGAGATAATATTCTTTCATGTGTTCCCCTCTCCTTTCTAGGCTCTTAAAAGTGCCTTTGCTGTTTGTTTGGCTCTTGCCCATAGTTTGACAAGTTCGCCAAGAGTGAAAGCCCCAAGGGTTCGGCTGTGAGCCTTTACAAAGTCGCTCAAGGTCTCCCCAAATAGTGCGCTGTCAATCATTAAATCGAAAGTCTTATTTTTTGCCATAATTTAACCATTAAAGGGGGTTAGGCTTTGGCTGACCTTTTCCCCCTTTCCTTTCTCGCCGTTTTCGGCTGTTCTCTTGTCCTCTCGTTTTGTGGTGGCTTGGAACACCCAACCCCAAAGGGTCGGCACGATTACAAGGGGCGAGCCTTTTCGCCCTTTTTTACTTTAGTAATTCTTCAATTTTTGCGAGGTCTTCGGCTTCTATTGGCATATATAACCAACTTGAGCCGTATTTATAACCCCTATCGGTTAATAGGTCTAAACTAGCCAAAAAGTCGCAATCTTCCTTATAAGAACTTGCGCCCCCTTTGTGGTTTGTGGCTGACAAAATAGCCTCTTGCTGTTTAGTTCCCGCCTTTAAGTCGTTTAGGTGGTATTTATCCCAAATATAGAGAATAAAATCGAATAGAGGCAAATCGGCTTTGCGAACTCTTGCCCTATATCCTCTTATGTGGTCTTGCATTTGGCAACAGCCCGAACCCTTACGAATTGAGCCACGAACTGACAAGCGAACAGCCTCGACCTCTTCGAGGGTTTCCCATTCCCTCGCCGTTCCTTGTTTCTCTAGTTCGATTTCAAAATTAATGTGCCTAGCGTTCTTGTTTGGTTTTAGTTGTAGTGTGATTGTCTTTAACATAGTTAAAAAAGTCCCTTTCTTGCCCTTTTTGGGCTTGTGTTTCTCGCTCTCGTTCCCCCTCTTGGGTTGGTGGCTTGCGACACCCTCGGCACGATTAAGAAACCCAAGGGGAACGGGTAAAAGTTCGCCCCCCTTGGTTTTTGTTTGTTGTGGGTTCGGCTTGGTTGGTTTTCGGTGGGCTTACTTCCTCGCCTACTTCCCAACCTCGCCCAAGACCTCGCCGAGCGGTTAAAAGTTCCCCCCCGTTGGTTGTTCTCTTCGTGTGGGTTCGGTTCGCTTCATAGGGTCAACCGAAAAGCCCCCCCGTTGGGTTTGGTCTTGTTTTAGATTGTCAAAGAACATGCGACCCCCTCGCCTCTCGGCTCATGGTCTAACCAACCCCCCAAGATTTCGCAAGCCTCGAGAACTACTGACCCCCGCGAGTGTTTCGACCTCTTCCCCTCGTAAGGTTGCAACCTCTCGCCCCCCTCGAACCTCGCCAAGTGTCGGCTTGGTTCTAATGTTTGACCCCCTCGCCGATTGGCTCGGCTTGGTGGTGGTTTGTCTTCAGTGGTTGCCCCTCTCCCTCGGTTATCTAGTCGGCTTTCTCGTTCTAGGTTTCACCCCGTGCTTTCGCTCGGCTTGTTCCGTGTTTGTTGGGTTGTGCTTCGCCTCTCCCCTCTTGTTCCCCCGTTGGTTTCCCTACTTCTTCGCCTCGGTCTTGTTTGGTGGTCGGTTCGGTAGTGGTGGGCTGTTGGGTTCGGCTCGGCTAGGTTTTCAAAGAACTATTGAGGCTTAACCCTTAAGGGTTAGGCTTGCGCCCCCCTCTTGGTTTCCTCGAGTATAGTCTAAACGATTAAGCGAAGATATACAAGAACTTATTTCTAGGGGCTTATGTATGATTACGAAGTAATCATTTTTTTATCTTGTGAGAGTTCGCCTCTCATCTCTTCAAAACTGACAAGGAAAGACCCCCCAAGAATAACGGGGGAATTATAAGGGGGATAATATAAAGAACCTCTAAAGATAAGGAACACGAAAAGGGCAACAAGTAGAAGAGAGGAGACACAAGGAAAAGACAAGGAGAAACAAAGGGGCAAGAGTGCCGAGCCTATCGCCTAACCATGAAAAAAAGGGGGCGAGGTTTTGGGGTTTTGGTTTTTGGTGCTTGATACCTACCCACCCCAACAAATAATCAAGATTTTTTGTATAAAGTGCCTAGAAACGCTTAAAATATGCGTTAAAACGCATATAATGAGGTTTTTGAGGGGGTGCGGGGTATATAAAACGGGCGAATATGCGGGCGGGGTCGGTCTTCCAATTTGCCAAAAAAACAAAAAGGGCATTTTTTCTAAAAAGGGTATGTTCATACAAAAACTTGTTGACGGGGTTTGTGTTGGTGTGTTATATTTATAATGCAAATCGTAGGAGGGCTAGTGAGTGAAAGCGATTGGATATATTAGAGTTTCGACAATGGAACAACTCGACAAGTATGGAGTGGAGGCGCAAAAGGACGCGATTTCCAAGTTTGCGCAGGAACATGGATACGAGATTGAGCGTTTTCTCGTGGATAGCGTCAGCGGGGTTCTCGAGGAGAGAAGACAATGGAATGTGATTATGCAGGAAAGCGTGATTACGAACCCGCCGTTTGAAGCGATTATTACTTTCAAGAGTGATAGGGTGGCGAGAGACATTAAACTTTACTACTACTATTTTTATCAACTCGAAAAGCGCGGGATTAAACTTATTTCCGTGCAAGAAGATTTTGAGGCTATGGGCGAGTTCAAGGAAGTCATTAGGACGATGATGTTGTTCGTGGCGGAACAAGAGCGTAAAAATATTAAGATAAGAACAAGCGCGGGTCGTGGCACGAAAGCGAGTATCGGCGGTTATGCGGGTGGTCGTGTGCCTTATGGCTACACAAATGTTAAGAGCGAACTTTGGATTGAACCCGCGGAGGCGGAGATTGTTCGTTTGATTTTTGATTTGAGAAAACAAGGAATGTCTATGGAAAAAATCGCAAACGAGTTAAATACTAGGGGTTGCGAGACCAAAAATGGTGGGTCTTGGTATGGCTCGACTATTAAGGCAATTTTAGCGAACAAAAAACTCTATCAAGGTTATTACCGCTACGGAAATCAAAAAGAGTGGGTCAAGGGCAAACAAAAGCCTATTCTTGAATAACATATTTTTTTAGTGAGAGGTGGTTAGAAATATGGAACAAGATTTAGTATTTTATGACAAAGTTTATCCGCTTTATCTCGGCGAGGGAATGCGCGAGGAAATCATGGAGACCTTTCCTATCTTGGAAGAATTAGAGGGTTTTATTGGTTTTGGCACATGCGATTTTTCTTTCATGGGCAAGCATTATGGGAATTACATCGGCTTTGCGAACCCAATTTATCGTGAAGCGGGCGGTATGAAACTAGCAAACCACGGGTTTGACATGAGCAAGGTGGCTGTGGCTGAACCTATTGAGTTGAAGAACCCTATGCCGATTTATAAAGACTATCGAAATAGCGAAGCGTTTAGAAAAAACATTCACTCGAAACTAAAACTATACAATGACAAAGTGGTTTTGACGCAAGAAGAGTTAATTAAAATTATTTCGAGCGTTCAAGAAGCGTTAGACAAGAGCCAAATCGCTGTTTACGAACTTTATAACCTTGATGAATTACCATTACCAAATGTTAGTGTAATGATTGGCACGAAAGTATTTAATTTCGCCACAAATAGACAAGAAAAGGTGGTTGTTTTTGAGAATTACATGTTAGGAAACATGATATATCGCGTTGTGCTTCAACCAAAATGGAATGAAGAAACCCATTTAGTTGAGACAAAAGTAGGGGTCAAGTTTGTTTCCCCTGTGATTTCCCACAAAGACCTTGAATACACCCAATTTCTCAACATATTTTTAGCAATTAACTATTTTATCAAGCATATCCCAACTTCTTATCGCGAGAATAAGACAAAAGTCGAACAAACAATCGAGGTTGGCAAGGGTCATAACAAGAAATATAAGAGAGTTGTTCATTTAGAAAGAACCTACACCTTTGAAAAACTCGATAAATTAAGCAAGTCCCACATTAAGCACATCTTTAAGTGCTTATGTTGGGGTGTGAGAGGACATGTCCGCCACTACAAGAGTGGCAAAGTAGTCTTTATTCAGCCATTTAAGAAAGGTAAAGAAAGAAACAACATGGAAGCATTCAGCGGAAAGGAATATAGGCTATGAAAAAAACAATTTATAGAAAGTTAAAAGACTATATTTGTAATGAAGAATATTGCACAACAACTATTTTTGGAGATTTAATGTCTCCAAATATTGAATGGTGTTGGGAAGATGACAACAATGTATGGCATGAATGGTCTTGTAGTGGCGTTTACTCAAATGAAAAAGACTTTTTATTAGAATATTATGTTGTTGGTATTTACCCTTACTACAAAATACAAAATGATTGTATAAAACCATATCTTCATATCACATTGTCAAAAAAGAAAGAGGTAGAAGCCGATGAAAGCGATAATGATTAGTATTAAACCTAAATGGTGTGCCAAGATTATGAATGGCGACAAAACTATTGAGGTTAGAACAAGCAAAGCATTAGCAAGAGCAATTCAAAAACTCATTGATAAATATGGGCATGCTGATATTTATGCGTATTGTAGTAAAGATACTAAAAATCTATTACATAAAAATTATGCTGATATTTATTGGGGCGAAGATGAAGATTTTAGAAACAAAAACAAACAACTTGGGCTACAAACTCAACCAATCTTAAATGGCAAAGTCCTATTCAAGTTCCGTTGTTATAGGGTGGACGAAATAGACCATTGGTATCCTATAACACCTTGTTTCGAGCAAACTTGTCTATCACTATTAGAGTTTGACAATTACATTGGAAGCGAAATCGGTTATGCAATTAACATTAGCGATTTAGAAATCTTTGATAAACCAAAAGAGTTGAGTGAGTTTGGAAAATGCCAATTATTATGGAATTGTGTGCCACATAACTGTCAAGAATGTCCCGCACTTGTAAGATTAACCAAAGCCCCACAAAACTTTTGTTATTTGGAGGTGGAATAAATGTATAAAATTATCACGATTAACGAAGAAGAACTGCGTAATTATAACGGAAAGATAATTCAAGTAATAGAAAGCACGAGAGATTTTGTGTGTTGCGGATATGATTATCTCAATGTGCCTAAAAACAAATTAGTATGGTTTATTACATGTTTAGTGGAGGAATAGATTATGGATAAAGAATTAACACCATTAGAGGCATTAGAAAGATTATATAGGTTTAATGATTTACCTAGTCGCAATATAGTTGCTTATTTATTAGAACAAGAAAATCTACCAACATATCGCAAAATCATCGAAACCGCACTTAAAGAAAAAGAACAACAAGATAATGTGCTTAAAACTTTGAAAGAAGTCATTGAGTTTTCACAAATGTTGCCACACATTGAACCTAATAAAGATAATGGCTTTGATATTATGTCAGCCGTTAGCATAAATATTCAAAGAGATATTGAAAATAAAGAACGAGAACTTTTAAGAAAATGGGTTTTAGATACTTGTTTTCCAAAGGAACTCAAAGTATTAGAGATTATTAAAAAAAGAGAGTGCTTATTTAAGGGATTAAGTGAAACAACTCAAGAAGAATATGACTTATTGAAAGAGGTGTTTAGAGATGAACGCTGATGAGTTTGAAACGCTCGGCTCTTACCTCGAAAAAGTGGAAACTGAAAAAATCAACATCTCATTTAATGGGTGCGATTGGTATAGATACAAGGTCAAAAATCTAAAAACATATCGCAAATACGAGAGAATGAGAGAGTTTCTTGTCGTAGGTATCGCCAAAAAATACATTACGATTATGTCGAGGCGAAAAGTTGAACAAGCAATAGTGTGATATAATTATTATGGGTATGCAAACGGGCATACGATGTTGACTTAAAAGCAAAAGGGCTTCTATTTGTTTTTGGAGGTCTTTTTTAGTGGCGGGATATTTTTCAAAATTGAGAGATTATGCTCATAAAAACCCTAGTAATATTGAAGTAGTAAATGATTTGCTGACAATAGCAAAGAAAACCATAAACGAAAACAAAACTAAAGGGCTAGATTATTGCAAACAATTAAAAACTCTTCTATGGTCTCGTTTAGAAAAACGAGTTGAAATAAAAGAGAACTATAAACTTATTCATAAAGTTCTTATATTAGAGAGTAGATATTCTTTAGATAGTTATTTAACTGCGCTCGAATGGAATAGACCGATTAAGGAACGATTTTGGCAACCGCGAAGAAAGATACTACTTCCCGTCATTCACGACCTAGAAGACCTTTTAATCAACGATAAACTTGATGAATACTTTATCTCGCAACCACCAAGAACGGGAAAGTCAACTCTTGTCTTGTTTGTCTTGTCTTGGCAAATAGGTGTCAGCCCCGAACTTGCTAATTTGTATGTATCAAATAGTGGGACGCTTTGTAATGCTTTTTATCAAGGTGTTAAAGAAATTATTACTGATGATAATACTTATTGTTGGAAAGAGATTTTTCCCGAAGTCAATTTTGACCCTAACTCTTTCTTAAATGCTAAAGAAACATGGCTAGAAGTAGGAAGAGTAAAGAGATACCACAGCCTTACATGTCGAAGCATTGACGCTTCCCTTAACGGCGCATGCGATTGCAACGGCTTATTGATTAGCGACGACCTTGTAAGCGGTATTGAAGAGGCTCTAAACCCCGAAAGAATGCACAGCGTTTGGCAAAAGGTCGATAACAACATGATTACCCGTGCGAAAGAAACCGCTAAAGTCATGTGGATTGGAACTAGGTGGTCGGTTAAAGACCCTATCGGTGTCCGTATTGAAATGCTACAAAATGACCCAAAGTTCGCCACTTTGCGATTTAAGATTAGAAACATTCCCGCATTAGATGAAAATGACAAAAGTAATTTTGATTATGACTATGGCGTGGGTTTTTCAACCGATTACTACAAGCGTAGAAGAGCGAGTTTCGAGAACTTTGGCGACTTGGCTTCATGGGACGCACAATATCAAGGCGCACCAATCGAAAGAAGCGGTATGGTCTTTGCACCCGAGAGCCTTACTTATTATGATGAATTGCCAAAGAACGAAGACGGCACAACAAAGACACCCGATAGAATATATGCCGTGTGCGATGTTGCGTTCAATGGAAGCGACTTTCTATCTATGCCCGTAGGTTATCAATATGGAGATATTATATATATAGAAGATTGGGTATTTGATAATGGTAATAAATCGAAGACACAGCCTAAAGTCTTACAAGGGTTAATTAGAAACCATGTGTCGTCTTGTTATTTCGAGGCTAACAATGGTGGCGAGTTCTACGCTGACGAGATTAAAAAGGCTTTGGCGGAGATTAGATTTGTAATGAATATTATGAGCAAATATGCCCCTAACACAATTTCTAAAAATGACCGCATTTTTAGATGTTCAACGGACATTATCGCTAACTTTAGGTTCAAAAGCACAGCGAGAAGAAACGCCGAGTATTCTATGGCTATGAGACAAATGTTTTCTTTCACAATATTAGGCAAGAATAAACATGAAGACGCATGCGATAGTCTTGCTATGATGTCTATGGCTAGAGCAATCTTGTTTAAGGGCGCAAGTTTTGAAATATTAAGAAGACCCTTTTAGTATATTGTGATATTTAACTATTCAATGAGTGGGTTAAACCCCACTTTTTTCATTAAAATTGTCTTGTAAAGGTATCACGATGATATTAGCAGGTAGAAAAAAAGTAATTGTTCCATATGATAGAATAACTAAAGAGAATGTAAGCGAAGTTCTTAAACTTGCTTTGCCAATTCATTTATTAAATGTTGGCGACATGAACTTTCTTTTTAACTATCACAAAGGAATGCAACCTATCTTACAAAGAACAAAACAAGTGAGAGAAGAAATTAACAATAAAATTGTTGTTAATCTCGCACAAGAAATTGTCTCTTTTAAGACGGGTTATCTTTTATGGAAGCCAATTCAATATGTGGCTCGTAAAGAAGATGTTGATAAAGAAAGTTTAGAAACTCTTGGAGACTATGCTGTAAACGATAGCAAAGACAGCAAAGATAAAAAGTTAGCCACCGACCAATCAATTTGTGGCGTTGGAACATTATATGTTCAACCAAACAAGGCTTTTTCCGTTGATAACGAAAACGAAGCACCATACGAAACAATCGCTATTGACCCAAGAATGGCTTTTGCCATTTATTCAAGTAAAGTCGGTCATAAGAAAATCGGTGGTGTCGTTCTTGATTATTTTGAAAGCGAGGGCGTTGTCGTTTGGAGATGTCAAATCTTTACTGAAACCGAATATTTTGTCCTAGAAAACAACAACTATGTTTTACTTCAAAACAAGGAAAACCCATTGGGTTTTATCCCTGTTATCGAATATCCATTAAATGAAGATAGGACAGGAGACTTTGAAATCGTGTTGGGTCTCATGGATAGTGTTTCCCTAACATTATCCAATCAATTGGACGGCGTGGAATTGTTCATACAATCTCTCTTGGTATTTAAGAATGTCGATATTGATAACGATAGTTTCAAGAAACTTAAAGAAATGGGTGCTATCAAAGTCAAAGACAATACTGACGGCACAAAAACAATCGAAGCCGATGTCTATTATCTAAACCAAGAACTCAATCAAACACAAGTTAATAGTTTAGTTAAAACTGAATGTCAATTTATTAGAGAAATTGTTGGAATGCCCGCACAAGCGGACGGCACAACCAACGACGGCTCTAATAATGGTGCGGTTGTTCTCAAAGGTGGTTGGTATTCAGCCGAAGCAAGAACATCTAATACCGAAATGATGTTCAAAAAGAGCGAAAAAGAAACACTTAAAATCATTTTACATATTTGCGAGGTTATGACTTTAGGCAAGTTTAACCTAAAAGTTAGCGATTTAGACATTAAGTTTACTCGTAGAAATTACGAAGACATACTCGCAAAAGCACAAGTGTTGGTTCAATTATTACAAACCGACAAGGTTGCCCCAAGATTAGCGTTTGCAACATGTGGCTTATTTGCCGACCCCGACCAAGCGTATGAGGAAAGCAAAGACTATGTGGAAGACTTACGCAAATTAACTGCGAAACAAGCCGTTAAAATTGCTGAAAACCAAGGGGGTGGCGTAGATGAATGAGTTATCAAAAAGTCAACTCGAACAAGTCGTTAGTCGCCTCAATCATGGTGTTGAATGCGAAATGAAAAACATTAACGGCAAAATGGTCGTAAATAAAACCAAAAGACAATTATTATTCAAAGATGTCGATTTATCAAACGAACAAATAAGACAAATCTTAATGGAAAACCCTAGTGCAAAACTAGAGTTCAAACTAGAAAACGGCAAAGTAGTCGTGGTTCTAGTTCATAGAAAACAAATCGTTTAATAATTGGGCTAGTCCCTTTTATAAAAAGTGTAGAGAAACACTATAAAAACGCAACACAAGTTAGAGAAAACTTACCAAAAAACGCAAGGAGGTAAACGAATGGGTTTATCAAAAGAAACATTAGCATTGTTAGGTTTAAGTGAAAACGCAACCGACGAAGAAATCAATGCAAAAGTGAGCCAACTTCATGGCGAAAAAACAAAAGTAGAGCAAGAACGCGATAGGTTCAAGACCTCTTTCGACAAAACCGCAACGGAATACGCTAATTTCAAAAAAGAAAAGATGACCGATGAGGAAAAGAAACAAGCCGAAGAGCAAGAACTTAAAGACAAACTTGCACAAGCGGAATTAGAAATCAAGTTAAACAAGACCGAAAAAGAATATCTCGGTGTTGGAATGGATAACGAAACCGCTAGTAAAATGGCTCGTGCTGTTTTAGACGGAAACCTTGAACAACAAGGGTTGATTATGAAAGAATACACCGAAAATGTTGCCAAAAAGGCAAAGGCGGAGGCTCTCAAACAACAACCCGATGTTAATGCGGGAGACGCTGAAAAAGCAAATACGGGCAAATACACAAAAGAGAACTTCAAAAAGGGTTTGATTTCTATGGAGGAAATGAACCAATTGAAAGTTTCAAACCCAACCTTATATAACGAAATATTAGGTAAAAAATAATTAGTTCTCTTACATTCAAACATATAGGAGGAAATAATTATGAAAGTGTTTGATTTGAAACATTGGAACGATGAAGTCTTT
>Ga0326512_10004099_pt1 | contig 10616 bp, 14 predicted proteins | sample 1_2617_0518_D_FD_203652 | JGI IMG/M metagenome (GOLD analysis project Ga0326512, IMG submission 203652) | Bovine rumen microbial communities from UC Davis, California, United States - 1_2617_0518 | ecosystem: Host-associated > Mammals > Digestive system > Stomach > Rumen | place: USA...
AACCCTCTTTTGCATTATTTAAATTTTTTTCTAACTTGAAATCTTCTATTATTTTATTTTTACATAATTCTATTATAATATTTTTTTTCATACTAATACCCTTTCTTTACGAATTTAAATAAGCAAAATCACTTATTATTTTACCTCTTTTATTATACACCAGGTGTAGTTGGTGGTGTTGTGTCTGGAACAATAGTATATGTTTCAGTATCATCTATATCATATACATTTAAATATAATTTACTTTCTGCTTCTACATAAGTAAATTCAAAATATTTTGTATTTTCTAATGAAGTTCCTAATATAGCTTTTTGTATATCTGTTACTTTAACATTATCTCCAGTAGAACCTATTGTCCAATAATCTTTCCATAATGTAAAAATATCATAATCATCACCTTGATCAAGATATAATCTTACTTTACTTTTACATAAATTTAAAAAATCTTCTGGCATCATATATTATTTACCTCCTTTCTTTTCGCGTTTCTTTATGATCTCTTTTCTAGTTTCTTCATATAATTTTCTTTTAGCTGGGGTCCATTTTTTAGTACACATCCCACACTCTTTTATACATTCGATATATTCTTCTTTAGTTAAACCATCTTTAAAAATATTAATTTTCTTCATTTCCATGATTATATTTTGCTCCAAATCTATCTATATTTTGTACAACATTTATAGCTTGTAAATATGCACTTCTACCCATTTTACCATTGACTTCCCAATCATATGGACGAATATCCATATCAACATGTTCAATATCTATTTCATCAAGCATATCTATAGTATCTTCGTTTAATCTTGTTACTTGATCCCCTGATACAACATATGCTGCTGGTCCTCTGTTGTTAAATTTTATTTTAACTGGTAAAATCATAAAAGGATCTTCTCCTTCTTCTCTTGGAGGTTTAATTTTAACAGTCCATCCATCTTCAACTAATTGATCTTTAATTTCATCGTTTGGAATGATAACTGCAAAATTTCTATCTCCTTCTCTATTATATTTACTACCTACTCCTGAAAAATTTCTAAATACAATTCGTGCGTCTTCGATTTCTAATATGTTATCTCTTTTATTAATTTTCATATATTTTTACCTTTCCTTTCATATAAAAATAAAACTAAAAGTCCTATTTAGACTTTTTAGCTAATTTTGATTCATCAATTATATGTTCTAATTCTTTAATAATAGCGTTATATGTTGTGATCGTATTCGTAATATAATTCAAATCTTTACTAGTTGAATATCGATTTTTTAATGCATCGATCAACACCTCTCGATCTGCTTTTAATTCAATAAGATCTTTCATCAATATATCGCCAATACTTCCTTTTTTAAATCCCATAATTGACTCTCCTTTCATTATAAGAAGTGTACATTACGCGATTATTTTTATATAATCATTTAATTCTTGTTGAGCTATTTTTAACATTTGTTTATATAGTTTAACTAACCCTTCATAATTCTTTTTATTAAATGGATATAATTTACTAAAAGAATAAGAGGAATTAAAATTATGTATTATACTAGATAAATATCCTCCTTCTAAATAATCTAATGCTATAGTATGTCTGTTATCTTCATTTATTGTTAAACGAAAATAACCACCATATATTGGAAAATATAAATCTTTTGTGTAATATTCTTTTATATTTTTTAATTCCTCATAAGTTGGTATAGGTTTATTCATATTTATTCACCTATATCCGATACAAACATTTCAAAATCTCCATATTGATTTATCGTGTTTATAGCCTCTTCTACCAATTCGTCATAATATCTTCTATCTATAAAAGCCTCATTTGTACCTCTTATAGTTTCTGATTCCAACCATCTATATCCTTTGCTTCCACCAACTGCATAATATTTACCATCTTTTTCTCTCATTAATAATCCTCCACCTTTTCCAGGCAAAATAGGACAGAAATTACCAACTTTACCAACAAATCTATAATCATGTCCTGTTTCTATTATTTTCTTAAGAGCCGTTGCTTCTGTATTATATTCTCCTTCAGATATTTGTTCTTTTTTAAACATTTGATTTAATTTATCCAATTGTTTCTCTTCTAATGTTACATCTGGAAGATTTTCATTCATATCTAAATATAATGCACTTGTTACTGATTTAGTTTCACACATATCATCGAATTCTATAAGTTCTTTACTAAATAAAGTTTTAAATACATAAGGAACTTGAAATTGTGTTCCTGTAGCATCCCAATGGCCATCATCATATCTGCAAATATAAACAGCGTCATTTACTAAACACATTCGCTCGTATGTAGCCTCATGTTCAAAAGTATAGCCATACTTCTGTCCAAAATCCATAACAAATTGTATGATTTCTGGAGTAGCATTAGGTATTTTTATAGAATCAGTTTTAATATGAGCAACGGTAAATCCTCTTTTTTGAACTTCCTCTTTTAAATCTATCATAAATAAAGCTCCACGTTTTGCAACTATGTTATCTTTATTTCTAATATCTCTAAATGGATTATCAAAATTTGCAGAAGTTAATCCATAAACGGAATTTATTGCAGTCTTTAAAGCATTTGCTAATTGCTTTGATGTTAATTCACCATTAATTACTTTTTGAATATATGGCGTTAATTTTCCATCTAGCATTTTATTGACTTCTTCCCAAGCCTCATGTTTTATGCTTACTCTTCCTTCAACTATTTCTCTAAAACGTCTAGTGAAGTTTGGTCCAAATAAACATTCTGCTATTGCGCTATGTGGATGCATTGATGCTACATCCAACAATGCTACATTATAATGTATACCAGGTTCAGCATACACATATCCACCTTCACCAACTTCTTCTCCTTTATATGTCGAAACACCTGCTTCAAATTTATATCCAGGAAAATATGGCAATAAACTTTTTGCTTCACCATGTTTTTGTGACATCATAACAGGACAAGCTTCTGTTAAGAATTCTTTTACGTTAGGATCTAATTCTTTTACTGGTTGACTTAGATCCCTATAACAAAATTGAGATTGAGGAGATTTTTCTCCTTTAAATATAATTTTTGTGGTTAATGTGTTTGTTGTGTCATTAACTGTTAAATCTGCTAAATCAGCTAATATTTGTCTAGCTAACCAATCAGCTGATAAATAATTCCAAGCAGCTTCTGTTGCTATAACATCATTATCACAATATTCCGCAACCTCTACCCATTTATCTTCTGGTACTGGTTGATCCCATGGTAAACCTAATTCCTTATGATGTATACCCATTTCTATTTCTAATTTTTTTAATGATTTTTTATTACCGGCTGAAGCAAAATCATAAATATCAGTGTATGATAAATTATATGCTTCGCCAAAGAATGCGTTCTTTTCTCCATTGATTATCCTTTGAGAAAGATTATATAATTGTTCATTTGAATATCCTAATAAACGTGCATATATTATATGGTTATCATAACGTCTACAATTAAATCCAACTAATCTAAATTGTAATAATTCTTCTATATCACTTGGACTAGGATTTATCATTCTAACAATTTTATTTCCTTCTCCTTCTTTTTTCCAATTTACTAATAATAAATTAGGAAATACTTCTATATCATAAAATATAATAGAATCATTTTTAGAATCAACGGGTGTAGATGTTTCATCTGATTTAAAATGCATTTGCTTAACAAGTTTAATACAATAATCTGACTGATTTGTACTATGCGCAGCAAAAGCAAATATTTCATTTTTCATATCAGACACATCATATTTTAAACCTTGTTCATATGCATCTTCTAATATTTTATATATAAAATCACAGCTTGGTTTTGTTCCGGGATGTATTTCCTTATTAAGATTTTTTTCTATTAAAGTTCTTAATCCCTTTTCACTCTGAATAACATTTGCACTGACCATTGTTTTTTCTCCTTTCGTAGGCAAACCAGAAGATATAATTCTTATTTTTTCATTATTACATTTTGTTAATTTTCTTCTTAAAGAACTATTTCCAGTAAATACCTTAATTTCAATACTATCTGCATATATTCTAGCTAATTTAGTTACATCGCCTTTATAAATATAATGTAAATGTATTCCGCATCCACTTTTTGATAATTCAGCATATGTTACTGGCCATTTACTCGCTGCTTCTAAATTTTTTTCATATGATTTTTTACCATTATCATCTTTTAAGTCAAAATCTATAACAATATGATTTTCTGGTATTTTAACATAATGTATTTTGCTTGTGTCTATATCTTTTAGAGTAGTATTTACATCATCCCATTTTTTACTAGGTGTTTCTTTTGATGATGCATATTGTGCTGGGCACTCGCTACATTCGATATCAAATATAGATTGTTGTTCTTTAAAATCTATAATATATAAATCATTTTCTGAATTTTTCTCACCGGGTATTTTTTCGTCTTTATTAAACATTTCTGTTTTAAAATTACTATAATAACTTCTAACCCTAGAACCATCATCGAAATTAAATCTATCATCATAATTTTTAAAGTAGTTTTTTAATTCTTCTTTAAAAGCTCTTTGTGATAAAGGATATGGTACTTTTGCATCATCACAATATGCTTTATACATTTCCCATGCTGCTTTTAATGTTGTTCCATCTTCTTTTTTAAATATATGATAAGCATCTATTATAAAATTATAAAAATCGTTTGATGCACCAATCATCGATGTTGGTATATAATGATCATATATTCCAGGATCTGATAAATATACTTCTTTACAATGCCAAGCTATAGCTCCTAATTCGAAGTCTATTTGTTTTACTAATCTATTATATTCTTTAACGTCCACTTTATTTCCGGTTGGTGATACATCTATAAGTCTTCTTATTAAACCTGATTTTCCATCAGTTATTCTAACTGGTTTATTAGTTCCCATAAACAACATACATTTAAATCTGTTAGAATATGTCGATTTAAATTTTTCATTAACAGTCATTAGTTCATGAGAAACCAAACTATTTAATCTAGTATTATCTTCTATTTTTGATAAATCACCATCATGTTGAATTGCTACTAAAGGATTAGATTTAAATGCCTCTAAAGCAAATGCATTATTGGATGAACCTAAAGCTTTAGCATCAAATACTGAATAATATCCATCAAATAATTTTTGAATTATATTTAATACTGTAGATTTACCAGTACCAGCTGCTCCATAAAGAACTAAAAATTTTTGAATTTGTTTAGAATCGCCAGTTATTACTGAACCTATAGCCCATTCCAGTTTATGTCGTTCTTCATCCGAATATAAAGTAGATACTAATTTTAAATATGAATCAATATTACCTTCTTCAAGAGGATATGATAATTTTTTACTAGCATAATCACTCTTATTAGTTATTGTATTAGAAAATATAAGAGTCTCATCTAACATTTCAAAAGAATCTCTTTTTTGTTTTTGACAATATTTATGCCATGCATCAATAGACCCACTTGTAGAATCCCATGTATATAATACACTTATTATTTCGTCCGGATGTTTATTTACAAATTCATCTGCATATTTTTTTAATTCATTATCGATAATTGCTAATGCATCATCTTCATTTGTAGACCATAGTCCTTTTTCTTCAATCCAAACAGCATAAAAATCGCCACCTCGAATCATTAAATCTTTAGACTTAGGATATAAACGAAATTTAGGAAATATCTCAGTACATTTTTTTGTGGAACGCGTAGATATAATTAAAAAATCTACCATTTCCGTTTATTCTCCTTTCGTTTTCAACTCCTTATTTTTTCTATCATAGAGATTATTTATTATTTCTTCTTGCTCTTCTACTGTTTTACATAAAGTATATAAGCATGCAAAACCCATAACCATAACTATACAAGTTTTTATGTAATCTCTTTTAATATATTTTATTGCATCTCTATCTAAAAATACTATCATATTATTCTCCTTTCATTTTAAATAAAACTATCTAAATACCAACACAATTGTGCCCATATTTCAACATATCGTAAATCTTCTTTACAATCTCTAATATAAAACAATCCACCTTTTCCATTTGGTTCATATTCATGATTTAATAATATATCTATTCTTTCTTTTACATATTCTCTATCATAAATATCATCGGTCATAAGACCTAAACCAAGATTTGACATCATTCTCCAAAACCATTGGGTTGTTCTGTCTCCATATCTTGGATCATCCATTATCGTTTCTTCACATCTTATAGCTAATGCTATTAACATTTCCAAAACAGAGCATGGACCATTTATTTCATATGGTATAGATATCCCTTCTCGTTCTTCAATTTCAGTTTTAAATCTATAACGAAGATATTCTCCATCTAATGCACGATTTATATCATTTGGTATACTAAATATAAATTCAGTATCATAGAGCATCGCGAACAATTTTCTGTAAGAAATCTTGCTATTAACTTTGTTTTTACAAACATAATTATACAACCATTCAAAGTATTCATTTTCAAATGCTTGTTGTTGTTCCACTAATCAGCACGACCTCTTGGTATCTTACTAAAATATTTTTCGCTTTTTAATATTTGATAATCTATTTCATTTATCTCATCACGAATATAAACAGAATCGTCCTCATATTCTCCAAAATGAGATAAAGCATCTGGCCCTAACATAATATCTAAATCTTCTGTTATAGGATTATCTATTTCATCAGTTAAGATATTATCTGCATAATAAGTTAATGTTTTTGTTCCATAAGAATTGTCTTCTCCAAATTCTTCTGGCGCAATAACATATGGCTTTTTTATATTATCATTTGTATATTTATTATTATCAATAATCTCTTCTACTTTTTCAATCGGTTCATTTTTACTTAAAATGTCTTCTACTTTTTCTTTAATGTTTTTCTTATTATTTTTTTCTCTATTTTTAAATGTTTCAACAACAGATGCTATTTCTTCATCTGCTAATTTTTTATATTTTTCTTCTAATAATTTCCAAGTAACAACAGATCCTATTCCTGCTCCTACTATAAAACATATACCATATTTCATATTATTCTCCTTTATATTAAATCGTATATTACACCATCGACATTAAAATCAAGTAATATATTATATTCTAAACCATTAACAAATCGTCTGTTTGGCTCGCTTCCATTATATAATCCAAAATCAACATAATTGTCTCCTTTTGTATTACCATTTTTATCATATATCCATCCAACGACTTGTCCTGCTTTACTTCTTGGTATATCTAGCATATCATATACTTCATTTAAAAATAAATGTCCTTGATGTTTTAATTTTTCATTTGCAAAATCTTGTTGTCTTCTTAAAAACATCATATTATATTCTGGATCTTTTGCAAAATTTTCTGATCCGGCATCAAAAAATCTAGCATATTCGCTTATATTATCTGAAGGATTCCCATTAACATCTATATAATATTCGGTTTCAGTTTTTGATTTTCCATCTTTGCCTTTTTTCTTAACTTCTTTTGCTTTTATTCCAAAACGTAATTCTTGATCTACATCTTGACCAAATCTTTCTACTACGTTCTCACGATATTTTTTAAATCCTCTATCAACTGCTGCATATGCTGCTGCTATAGCAATATTACGTTTCTTTAATACTACATGACCAGCTATTATACTAGTAATAGATAAAGTCATAAGACCTATTGAAGGTAAATATAATTTTGCTAATTTTAATCCTGTTTGTGAATATATTAATGTTAAATCTTTTTTAGAATCTTCTTCTGTATAATTTATTCTTTCATCTTCTAAACATTCGTGTACATCTTCTAATGCTTTATTTTTTTCTTCAATTATTTCACTAACTTTTGTTGTAGCTTTGCAAGCTAATATAGCACTAGTTATTGTACCTACTATACCTAATCCAAGTAAAATTTCTGGACTATGTTTTTTCATTTGATACTTGCTACTAGATAATAAACTAGCAGCTTTTGATAATATTTCATTTTTCATAGTTTATTCTCCTTTTATTAATCTATTGGTACTGCTCTAGGCATTTTTATCATATATCCGTCTCTTACTCTTATTATTTCAGCATTACGAATATTTGTCCAACCATACTTATTGTCTGTATAATTTCCAGTTATTCCAACTAAATCATATAAATCAGCAACTCTTACTAACCCATATGTTTCCATTAATTCATCCATTCTAGCTAAAACATCTTCTGCTTCTCCTCTAGAATTTAATATTATATCGTCATAAGAATAACTTATAGATCTTGTCATTGGTGTTCTACTATAAGATGTATCATAATAACTTCTATATGATACTCTATCTGCTGTAGAACGTTTTCCACCACCTCGTGATTCACCATATAATAATATGGATATACCATCGGTTACTATATCAGATATTGCTTTTTTTATAGCTGGTATCAATACTTCACCAAACACATATGATTTTATATTTTTTGCATCATCTGATATAAATTCACCTTTTATTTTATCAAGACCAGATTTTTTTCTAGTTACAACTGGTCCAGTTACTACCTTTTCAACTTTATGTTCTTCATTGTTTTCTTTAGAACGATTAGAATTAGATTTATAATCTGTCAAACTAGCAGTTCCATCAACAATATTCTTTGAATTATTCATACTATTATCCTTTCTTTTAAATTAAAAATAAAAGAGAAGTATATGTTCAATACACTTCTCTATCTTTTTCTTCACTCTATTTTTCAGATTTATTAGAGTTTTTTGTATGAACTTCAGTTTGTTCTTCAACAATTACATTTTCTTTTCTTTTCTTTATAACTTGTCTTACTTTAACACCAACATATATTAGAACTCCTACTCCTAGTCCTCCTAATAATAGTTTAGTTTTAGTACTAAGTCCTCTAGAACTTACATCATAAACTGTAATTGTTCCTTCCATTCCATCGTTCATTAATTCTTTTTCACTCATTATATTTTCCTCCTTTTATTAAATAAGTGTGAAGAAATTATTCTTCCATTATAGAACACGATTATTTCGCGAACTATTATCTATCAAACCCATATTTGGGAGAGATATTATAATCAATAACGATACAAGGTTCATCATTTTCAGATATACATGCTCCAAAACTTAATTCTATTAAACCTTGATCTATATTCCAACCAATATAATCACCATCTTTTATTCCTGGTAATCCTAAAGTTGAATAAAATTTATTTAAAGAAATATAATTATGATGATTCATTTCTTTATTTAATTCATTTTCTATTTTTCGAATAGTATCTAAATCTGATCTAAAATATCTTCCAGATATACTATCCATACATAATGTTTGTCCTTTTGGTGTTATTATTATCTGCTTTTTATCATCTTTATTTATTTTTTCTTGAGCTATTTCATCTCTTATTTTCTTTTCTTTTTTCTCCCCAATAGTTTCTATTACTTTTTCTCTATAAGTAGACAATGCAGTCTCAGATAATGCATATGCTGTTGCTAAGGCTGATTGTCTTTTTAAACTTATAGTAGTTGCACTAATTATACAAACTATTGAACCAATGCATAATGATATTGATGGTATATATGGTTTCCAAGCCGTTTTTACAATGTCTTGAAAATCAAGATAATCTGTTTTTAATTCTTTCTTTTTTTCATCCAATAACATCATTGCTTTTGGTGTAGCTTTAACAGCCAATACAGTTGATCCTATCATACCAGTTATACCAACACCTGTCAATATCTGGGGGGCATTTTTCTTAATAGACCCCCTTAGGGTCCTCAAAAATTGTTCATATTTCATATTATTCTCCTTTGGAAAAAATAAAGGAATACGTTTAAATTCCTTTATTTATTTAATTTTTCGTTAACCATTTTCTGTAAATTTAATTTGTTTTCTTTGTCTCCAACTATAGCTGTTACTACCATACCAGCTATGCTTAGACCAAGTCCCAAACCTTTAAGTAATTTAAGTTTATTCATAGTTATCTCCTTTCATTATAAGCACTGTTTATTTCGCGAATTAAAAACAATAATGATCCATAGTTGGATTTACATTTGTCCAAATATTATAACATACTATACCATTTGTCATAACAACTCGTTCATAATTAAATTCTAATTCGTCTGTATATTCTTCTGTTTGCATTTGAAACTTACTCCATCCCATAGCATCGCCATATGGAGATGGTGAAATCTCTAAATATGCATAATAATCATTTAATGATAAATGACCATATTTTTCAAATTGCATTTTGGCTTTACACTCAGCTTCTAAAACTTTATATATACTAGCCTCAAAAAATCTCATTGAATTAAATTCAAAGAATAATGTATCTTCATAAATATCGTTTGAATCTTTTAATTGATTTTTTACTAAATCTTTTGAAAATTCATTATCAACATCGTCTCCATATTTTTCGGAAACTTTTCTACGATATTCTTTAAAAGCATTATCTAATAACATATAAGCAGAAATTAAATTTCTTTGTTTTTTTATATTTAGATAATTAGCGCCGATAATACAGCATATAGTTGATGCACCAGTTATAATTGTTGGCAAATATACCTTCCAAGATACTTGTATTATCTCTATTTTCGTTAATTCATCATTCTTAGTGTTTTTTGCCTCCTCTATTGCTTTTAGTGCCTTTGGCGTGTCTTTAATGGCCATTACAGTAGTTAATATAACCCCAGTAGACCCTAATATAGTCAATATAGTT
>Ga0326512_10004100_pt1 | contig 10616 bp, 9 predicted proteins | sample 1_2617_0518_D_FD_203652 | JGI IMG/M metagenome (GOLD analysis project Ga0326512, IMG submission 203652) | Bovine rumen microbial communities from UC Davis, California, United States - 1_2617_0518 | ecosystem: Host-associated > Mammals > Digestive system > Stomach > Rumen | place: USA: California...
CGCGCCGTCGAGCCGCCCAGCGTGACGCTGGACCCATAACGCGGGGTTCGCTTCACTACGTTTCGCTCTGATCGGTTAAGAGATGCTTTTTTGCCCGCGTGAGGTACTTAATCACTAAAATGCGTCCGGAATAAAAAAAGCTTGTCATCCTGAGCGCAGCGAAGGATCTTTTCATAAACTACGGCATTGTAAATGATTCCTCACTGAGTCCGGAATGACAGGGGTAGTGTGCAATAGCCTGATCACTAATCATTCACTTAGTAACAAACATCTGTTATCTGCGTAATATGTAATATAACCGGGAAATAACAAAGACGAAAGCCTCTGAAATACTTCCCGGAAATTAAAGGAGGACATTATTATGTGTGGTAACAATTGTTTTGGTAACGGTAATTGCAGTTGGATCATCATTCTTATCATCATCCTTTGCTGCTGTGGCGGCGGCTGCGGCAATAACGGCTGCGGATGCAATGACAATAACTGCGGTTGCGGCTGCTGATAGATAATATAAACTGAAAAACCGTCCGCCATACTTAACTGTATGTCGGACGGGATGTTTTTTATATGGTAAGCTCTTTTCCGTTTTCTATGTCTGTTATAAGATCAAGTCTGCGGGAATGTCTGCCGCCGTCAAATCCTGTTGACAGGAAAATGTCTATCATCCTGAGAGCAAGCTCCTCGCTTACGACCTTCTGACCCAGGCAGATTACATTTGCATCATTATGCTTTCTTGTCATTTCCGCAAGCATCTCATTTGTACAGACAGCTGCCCTTATGCCCTTGATCTTATTCGCTGTAATTGAAACGCCTATACCTGTCGTACAGCAGAGTATTCCAAAATCACATTCTCCCTTTGCTACTGCATTTGCAGCAACAAAAGCATATTTCGGATAATCCACCGATTCCTTTGAAAAGCATCCGAAATCTATATATTCTATTCCTTTTTCATCAAGATGCTTTTTGACTGCTTCCTTCAATTCGTATGCGCCATGATCGGCTCCGAGTGAGATCTTCAAAATAATTCCTCTTTTCCTTTTGTTATTTAAACGCTGAGCATAAAAGCGTTTTATAAAAAATTCATGCTTTACTTTGTGCCTGACGTGCTTTAAGCTCCCTTTCCGCCTGCGGCAGACGAAGATAAACGGGCATAAGCTCATCGCAGCTGCAAAGCCTGTTTTCACTTGCCATTTTTGCGGCAGCTGCTGCCGTACCGTACGCATGCTGGAAACGTATGTTTTCAGGCGTCAGAACAATATTATCCGCATCTCTGCCAAAGCTGTCAAAGCACAGCTGCGCTCCGTCGCCTATCAGATAGACCGTTTCATAATAGCCTGAAAGCTCCTCTTCAAGCTCTGTCAGGGACAATGCCCTGTCCTCGGTAATGCGCCCGACATTACCGTTATCAATACGGAAAAGCGCATTATATACCTGACTGCACCTTGCATCCATAACAGCGCATACGATACCGCTTGTAAGCGGCATACAATAAGCCATTGATTCAAGCGTTGATACGGCTGCACAAGGCTTGTCAAGCGGCATTGCAAGTCCCTTTACCGAGGCAACGCCTATCCTTACGCCCGTAAACGAGCCGGGTCCCGCATTTACGGCAAAAACGTCAATATCCTTTACAGATGTCTTTGTATTATCAAGAAGTGACGAAACGACCGGCATCAGCGTCTGACTGTGGGTAGTTTTAATGTTCAGGTAAAACTCTCCGAGAAGTCTGCCGTCATCAACAAGCGCTGCTGAAACAGGGCAGGCTGTTGTATCTATTGCCAATATCTTCAAAGGTCTTTCGCCCCCTTTATCCTTATCTCTCTTTCGTTTTCGGAAATGCGGTCAATATATACATTTATCCTGTTTTCCGGAAGAAAACCAACAATGTTTTCGCTCCATTCGATTATCAGGATACCGTTATCGAGATAATCAAAAAAGCCTGTTGTATAAAGATCATCCCATGAGTTCACCCTGTACATATCAAAATGATATATGGGATATTTCCCGGAATACTCATGTACAAGCGCAAAGGTCGGGCTTGAAACTCCGTCCTCAACGCCCAAAGCTGCTGCAAAGCCTCTTGTAAAGGCTGTCTTGCCTGCACCGAGACCGCCGAACATTGCAACGACCTCGTTGCCGCCAAGAGATGATGCAAGTATGCCGCCGAGCTTTTCCGTTTCCTCGGGAGATGATGTCTTGAATTTCTGCAAATTCTTTCCTCTTTTCCGTAATATCAGAACAATCCTGTTATCTTTCCGTTTGAATCAACATCTATTTTTTCAGCTGCCGGGACCTTCGGAAGTCCGGGCATTGTCATGATATCGCCTGTATATACAACTACAAATCCTGCGCCGTTTGAAAGGCGTACATCTCTTACAGTTATATTGAAGCCCTCCGGCTTGCCAAGAAGCGCAGGATCATCAGACAGTGAATACTGCGTCTTTGCAACGCATACAGGAAGCTTTGCTGTATCAAGCTTTTCGATATCCGCAAGAGCCTTTAATGCCTGTGTCGTATATGTTACGCCGTCCGCCCTGTATATCTTCTGTGCAACTGAAAGTATCTTATCCTTTATCGGTGCATCGTCATCATATGTCAGATTGAACTGAGCGGGCTTTTCTGTTGCTGCGATCACCTTTGCAGCAAGATCTCCGCCGCCTGCGCTGCCCTTGAGGAACATTTCAGCAACGGCAAAATCTGCTCCCTGCTCTGTACAGTAATCCTCTATCATTTTAAGCTCTGCTTCTGTATCGGCAGCAAAGCGGTTTATTGCAACAACTGTCGGCACACCGAAATTCTGCATATTTCCGATATGTACGCCGAGGTTAACAATACCTTTTTTCAGCGCATCCAGGTTTTCGTTTGAAAGCTCTGCTCTCGGAACGCCGCCGTTATATTTAAGTGCCCTTACTGTTGCAACAATAACAACTGCCGAGGGACGAATACCTGTTTTCCTGCATTTTATATCAAAAAATTTTTCTGCGCCGAGGTCTGAACCGAAGCCTGCCTCTGTTACAACATAATCGGAAAGCCTGAGTGCAAGCTTTGTCGCCCTTACGGAATTGCAGCCGTGGGCAATATTTGCAAAAGGACCGCCGTGCATGATAGCGGGAGTACCCTCAAGAGTCTGCACAAGATTAGGCTTGATCGCATCTTTAAGAAGTGCTGCCATTGCGCCGTTTGCTTTAAGATCCTTTGCATATACAGGTTCACCCAAGGTATTGTATGCCACAAGAATATTTCCGAGACGCTCTTTAAGATCATCTATATCCGAAGCAAGGCAAAGTATTGCCATGACCTCGCTTGCCACCGTAATGATAAAGCCGTCCTCACGGGGAACTCCGTTTACTCTGCCGCCAAGACCTGCAACGATATTTCTAAGCTCTCTGTCATTCATATCAAGGCAGCGTTTTATAAGTATCTTCCTGACGTCGATCTTCAAGGAATTACCCTGCTGGATATGGTTATCAAGCATAGCACAGCAAAGATTATTTGCCGCTGTAATGGCGTGCATATCGCCTGTAAAATGAAGGTTGATATCCTCCATGGGTATTACCTGCGAATAACCGCCGCCTGCTGCTCCGCCCTTAATTCCGAAAACAGGACCAAGAGAAGGCTCTCTCAGACAGACCGCTGTCTTTTTTCCGGCTGCGCTGAGTGAATCGGCAAGACCAACGGAAACAGTTGTTTTTCCCTCGCCTGCAGGTGTAGGATTGATCGCTGTAACAAGAATAAGCTTTCCGTTTTCATTATCCGCAGTGCGGGCGATAAGCTCCTCTGAAAGCTTTGCCTTATATTTTCCGTAATACTCAAGATCGTCCTCGTCTATGCCAAGCTTTTCCGCAATCTCACGGACAGGACGAATATCAGCCTGCTGGGCTATCTCAATATCTGTCAGCATATTTTATTCTCTCCAATCTGAAACGGCTTGCCGCCGTGATCATATTATTTTACATTTACTTATTCTATCATACTTTTTCCTTTTATACAACATCAAATTCTTTATTTTCTCCCGTTTTTTATGGTTTTTTCAGATCAAGTAACGATCAATCATATTGAAATAGCCTCTCTTATGTATTATAATATAAATACAAACGGCTTGAAAAGCCTGAAGGAAAGGAAGAAAGAAATGGATATCAGAAGAATTGAGGCAAGCTCTGTCACCTCTGCCGTCAAAAAGCTGTATATGGATATGAACTATTTTATCGGTGAGGATATAATGTGCGCCCTTAAAACCGCCGCTGAAAACGAAAGCTCCGAAACAGGCAGAAATGTTCTTGCCCAGCTTATCGAAAACAATAATATCGCCGCTGAGGAAGAAGTACCGATATGTCAGGATACTGGAATGGCAGTTCTTTTTGTCGAATACGGTGAAAGAGTCGTCATTGAAGGCGGAAGCTTTGAACAGGCTGTTCAGGACGGCGTAAGACAGGCTTATATTGACGGCTACCTCAGAAAATCCGTTGTTGACGATCCTGTATTCGACAGGATAAACACAAAGGACAATACGCCCGCCATCATTTATACAACTATTGTTCCCGGCGACAGGATCAATATTCTTGCAGGCTGCAAGGGCTTCGGAAGTGAAAATATGTCTGCGATAAAAATGCTGACCCCTTCCGCAGGCGTTGAAGGCGTAAAGCAGTTCATTCTTGACGCTGTACGCTATGCGGGGCCTAATCCATGTCCGCCTATCGTTGTAGGCGTCGGCATCGGCGGAACATTTGAAAAGGCTGCAATGCTTGCAAAGAAAGCAACGCTGCGTCCGATCAACACAAAAAATACAGATGAAAGATATGCTGCTCTTGAAGATGAACTGCTTTGCGAGATAAACAAAATGGGCTTCGGTCCCGCAGGTCTTGGCGGAGACAACACTGCTCTCGGCGTCAATATCGAATACTTCCCGACTCACATTGCAGGAATGCCGGTTGCGGTAAATATCTGCTGTCATGCTGCAAGACATTCCCAGTGCTGCATTTAAACGATACGGAAGGAGAATAATGATGACTAAAAAAATAACATTGCCTCTTACTGATGATGTAATAAAGGATCTGAAAGCAGGTGACAGCGTACTTATAACAGGAACTATGCTTACCGGACGTGACGCTGCGCATAAACGTTTATATGAGCTTATAGAAAAGGGCGAGCCGCTGCCTGTAGATATAAAGGGCGAGGTCATTTATTATGTAGGCCCCGCACCGGCAAAGCCCGGTCATGCAGTAGGCCCTGCCGGTCCCACATCAAGCTACAGAATGGACAAATACGCTCCCGCACTTCTTGACAGGGGTCTGAAAGCAATGATCGGTAAGGGAAAGCGCAGCAAAGAAGTAGTTGATTCCATGATAAAAAACGGCTGCGTCTATTTTGCGACTATCGGCGGCGCTGCTGCTCTTATCTCACGCAGCATAAAGAAAATGGAAACTCTTGCCTATGAGGATCTCGGCACAGAAGCCATCTATCGTTTTACAGTTGAAGATTTCCCAGCCATCGTTGCAATTGACAGCAGAGGAAACAGTATACTTGTGGAAAAATAAGCTATGGAAAACAGACGTTGCATTATCATAGGTTCATCTCCTGATACAGATATTGAGGCTATCCGCAGTTATATCGGTAATGATGATTTCATTGCCTGTGCAGACGGCGGTCATATATATGCAGAAAGGCTTGGTTTCGTACCCTCTCTTATCGTCGGAGATTTCGATTCGAGCAGCAGACCCGGATACAGAAACACAAAAATAATCGCCCTTCCCGTAAAGAAGGACGACACTGATACTGTATCCGTTATCAATGAATGTATTAAGATGGGTTTTGATGAATTCCTGCTTTTCGGGATGACAGGCGGCAGATTTGATCATACGCTTGCAAATCTGAGTGTATTATACAGCTTATCAAAAAAAGGCAAAGCTGCGTATATGATAGATAAAAGCAGCACGACCCGTGTCATATCTGTCGGAAAAACAGTTATCGAAGGTAAAACGGGATACGGATTCGGGATTTTTCCGTTTGCCTGTGAGGAAACATATCTCAGTCTTTCGGGCTTTGAATATGAGCTTGATAACGGGAAGCTGACGGCAGATCACCCTGTCGGCGTAAGCAACACGATAATTAATGACAAAGCTGAGATATCTGTTTTTTCGGGAACAGCTGTTATTGTTTATTATAACCTGAATCCGTGAAATTCGATTCTAAATATGCATTTATATCGCATCAGAATGATGTTTTTTGAAAAAACATTATCACCCGATAGGTGCAATTTATATTAGCATCCCGTAAAAAAACTTTGCTGCCTTGCGGCAGCAGTCAGCTTTCTTCAATCCCGCCACAAGGGGACACCCTCTTTCCCAGGGCGGCGCAGAGCCTGCGCTCCCTAAAGGCTGGTGAAACGAAATCCGCGTTATGGATCCAGCGTCACGCTGGCTGGCAAGAAAGCGACCCGTGTCGTCATTTTCGACACGGGTCATTTTTTATTCTTCTTCGATAAGCTCCTTTTCAAATCCGCAGCCCTCTGTCTTGCAGAATAGTACAGGCTTTTTTCCCTTCTTTTTAAAGAGTATCGCCCCGCACTGCGGACATTTTTCATTTACAGGTTCATTCCATGACGCAAATTTACATTCCGGAAAGTTTGAACACCCGTAAAACTCTTTTCCCCTCTTCGTCTTTCTTACGATCACATCACCGCTGCACAACGGACAGGGAACTCCGAGCTTGTTCACGATCTTTACCGTATTCGTACATTCCGGATAACCGGAGCAGGCAATGAACCTTCCGAAACGGCTGTATTTCACAACCATCGGCTTTCCGCATTTCTCGCATATGAGGTCTGTCTTATCCTCCTCAAGCTGTATCTTGACATCCTTCATATCCTCTTTTGCCTGTTTAAGCGTTTTATCAAAATCACCGTAAAAATCGGTGAGAAGCTGTACCCATTCATACTTGCCTTCCTCGACAGTATCAAGATTCTGCTCCATCTGAGCCGTGAATTTTACGTTCGCTATTTTCGGGAATCTTTCCTCCATAAGCTTTGTGGAAACTTCTCCAAGCTCTGTCGGGATAAGCGTCTTGCTTTCCCTTTTAACATATCCTCTTGATGTTATTGTGCTTATCGTTGCGGCATATGTTGACGGACGGCCTATGCCGTATTCCTCCATTGCCTTGATAAGGCTTGCTTCCGTATATCTTGGGGGCGGCTGGGTGAAATGCTGGTTCGGCTTCATTTCCTTGACTTTCAGCGGCATATCCTTTTCAAGCGGCGGAAGCTCGCTTTCCTTATCCTCATCCGCTGTATCCTTGCTTTCAACATACAGGATAGTGTATCCATCAAAATCAACCACATATCCTGACGCTTTGAATATATAATCTCCTATGGCTATATCAGCCTGAGTAGTTTTCTGTATACATTCAGCCATCTGGCAGGCTATAAAACGCTCCCAGATAAGCTTATAAAGCTTGTACTGATCGTTGGTAAGGCTGCTCTTTACCTGTGAAGGCTCCAGATCTATCATTGTGGGTCTTATAGCTTCATGACCATCCTGTGCGTTTGAACGGGATTTGAAATGACGGTGCTCCTTCGGAACATACTTATCTCCCCATTTGCTGCGGATAAAGCTCTCCGCTGCATTAAGAGCGTCCTCTGACAGTCTGAGCGAATCGGTTCTCATATAGGTAATAAGACCTACGCTGCCCTGACCTTCTATTTCTACACCTTCATAAAGCTCCTGAGCAACCTTCATTGTTCGCTTGGACTGGAATCCCAGCTTTCTTGAAGCCTCCTGCTGCAATGTCGATGTAATAAACGGCGGCGCCGGCTTTTTCCTTCTTGTGCCATGCTTTACCTTATCAACAACAGCCTGCTTTCCGTCGATATCGTTAAGTATCTGCTGAGCCTGCTGTCCGTTTTCGATCTTGATCTTCTTTTCTCTGTCTCCGTAAAATGACGCCGGAAATGCCTTTCTGCTGCCCTTTGGTATAAACTTTGCGTCAATGCTCCAATATTCCTCAGGCTTGAACTGTCTTATCTCTCTTTCCCTGTCAACGATTATCTTAACGGCAACCGTCTGCACTCTTCCTGCTGAAAGTCCCTTCCTTATCTTCTGCGACAAAAAAGGACTGAGTTTATAACCTACAAGACGGTCAAGGATACGTCTTGCCTGCTGTGCATTTACAAGATCAATATCTATCTGTCTTGGAGCGCTCATACCGTTTTTGACGCCCGTTTTTGTGATCTCATTGAAGGTTACCCTGTTTGTATCATTAAGATCAAGACCTAAAAGATATGCTAAATGCCATGAGATTGCCTCTCCCTCACGATCAGGGTCGGTCGCAAGGTATACATAATCGCTTTTATTTGCAAGCTTTACAAGGTCATCAGCTAATTTTTCCTTACCCTTTATCAGTTCATATTTAGGCGCAAACTTCTTTTTTATGTCCACGCTGAGCCTTTTGGGATTAAGATCCCTTATATGTCCCATTGAGGCAACGACCTCAAAATCGGAACCAAGATATTTTTTGATCGTTTTAGCCTTTGCAGGCGACTCCACGATAACAAGCTTTGACATTACTCTTCCTCCGAATGATCATTTTCTCACATACTTTTTCCCCGGAAGCTTCTCTATATATCCGTAAAGCTCCAGTTCAGTGAGTGATGATAAAATAGTACCTGTACTGAGTTCCGTCACCTCTGCGATAGTATCAATATAAACAGGTGTATCCGAAATTGTATGATACACCGTAAGAGTATCCTCTGTCAACTGTTCTGTATCAATTTCACTTTCACTTTTGTTTTTTTCGATAATTCTGCTTATTTTTTTATTTGTTTTTAGTGTATTTTGTTCAGATGTTTCTTTCTTTATTTTTTTGCGTTCACGATGTGATTTTTTATCCCCGTTTTCTTCTGCGGGGTCAACAATACTATCGGTTTTTTCTTTCTCAGGTATTATCGGTCTGAACAATTCATCTAATTCTTCTTTACTCATTATAAAAAGATCTGAACCGAATATTCCGCTATGAACAGGCTTACCATCTTTTTCCATGATCTCTTTTTCCATGCTCTCTTCTTCAGTATCGCTTTCCTCGATCCTGATCTGAGATATATCTGTTTCTTCTGTCATGTCATTTTCACTGAGTTTTGATACAAGCTCATAGCATACTGATACAGGCATTGTAGCGTTTATTCTATTGTTTTTTTCAGTAACTTCCGGCTTTACAGACAAATGTTCCATCTGTTCTTTCGTAAGAGACGGATTTACAGTTTGTCCTTCCTCATGCGAATCAAGCCAATCGGTTACATCTTTTTTGCAAAGAGCCACCGAAAAACCACATTTTATCATATAATTCGTACCGCCTGAAAAGCTGTTATCCATAGAACCCGGAACCGCAAAGACCTTTCTGTTCTGTTCAACTGCATATTTGACCGTAATAAGCGCACCGCTTCCGAAACCTGCCTGTACTGTCACGATACAGTCTGACATTCCGGAAATGATCCTGTTTCTCAGCGGAAAAGTAAAGTTTCTCGGCGGATATCCCGGCGGATACTCGGATATGACCGCACAATGTCCAGGGACAGATTTTCTCAGAAACTTTGCGGTATTATTCTCAAACTTATCTATACCGCAGCCAAGAACAACAACTGTTTTTCCCTTAGCCTCTATAGCGCCCTTATGGGCATATATATCCACGCCCAGAGCACCTCCGCTTACAACCGTCATATTATCCGCCGCAAGATCATATCCGAAGCTGTAAGACAGATTTTTTCCCGCATTATCAGGATTCCTTGTGCCGACTATACCTATATGGGGCAGAGTATTCTCAGGAAGCTGACCGTTTACATACAAAACCACAGGCGGTTTATCTATTGATCTGAGTCTGTAAGGATAGCTTTCATGGTTATAGTTTATGACTTTATAACCCATCTTATCACATTTTAATGCAGTTATTTCTGAATAATCAAGATTCTTTTCGCTGAGCTTTTTTAACTCTTTAGTGCTGAAAATACCGCACAGTCTTAATTCTCTCTCAGATGCTTTGAACATATTCTCAGGAGTACAAAAAATTTCCAACGCCTTTTTCAGCCTTTGACTTTCTGTCCCGAAGCAGCATTGAAGCCATATCCAGTAAATTACATCTTTATCCATAATATCCTCCTGCTCAGCAGACAAATCTGTACATCAATATCGCAGCCGCAGCTGATGCATTCAATGATTCCGCCCTGCCCTTCATAGGTATCATCACCCTTTTGCTGCATATACCGAGGGTATCATCACTTAGTCCGTTTCCTTCATTTCCGATAAGCATTATTCCGCCGGCAGAAAAATCAATATCATTAAGGCTTTCGGCATTTTTCGGTGTTGAGCCGTAGCTTTCAAATCCTTCCTTGCGCCACTGACCAATTTTTGCGGGCATATCGTCAACTATCATATACGGAAGTCTGAAAACAGCTCCCATACTTCCTCTGACGACCTTCGGTGAATATATATCGCAGCAGTCAGACGACATAATTACACCGTCCGCACCGAGAGCTTCCGCTGTTCTGAGAATCGTTCCGAGGTTGGACGGATCCTGTATTTTTTCAAGACCGATATATCTGAATCCTTTTTCCAGCGATTCCATGATCTGTTTGTCAT
>Ga0326512_10004101_pt1 | contig 10615 bp, 4 predicted proteins | sample 1_2617_0518_D_FD_203652 | JGI IMG/M metagenome (GOLD analysis project Ga0326512, IMG submission 203652) | Bovine rumen microbial communities from UC Davis, California, United States - 1_2617_0518 | ecosystem: Host-associated > Mammals > Digestive system > Stomach > Rumen | place: USA: California...
CAACATCTGCGGAGAATGTTGAAAGCGGCTCAGTCTTCGGGTCCTTGAAGCCGGATTCGACAACAGCCTTGTATTCCTCGTTGTCGGGGGAAGAGCCGGGATAGTACGTTTCAGCCGATACAGATTCGTCACTGTAATGGTAATTCTCAGCAGGAGGCTGATAATTCCCGCTGGTGAGATCGTCTGCTCCGCAGCCTGTGAATGCCGCCGCGATAAGCGGAAGTGTCAGTGTCAGCGCTGCTATCCTTGATGTGTTATTACCCATATTTTTCACTCCTTTGTACTCCCCTGCAAAGCGGTCGGAGGGGAGCTGTATCATCTGCTTATATTATACCGGAAGTGCCTGTGTATTGCAATAACAGAGAATTGTCAGTTCCGGAACAAAATACGCCGGAAATGTTACTATCCCGGAAAAATATTACAGAATTCTGACATATGCGAGCTCCGTTTGCACATTTTTAGTCAGTATAGCAAAAAAGTACACAAATTAAATAGGATTTATCATTGATTTCTGCACGGTTATGCGGTATAATCCATAATAGGGAAATATGTTCGCAAATATCAATATCTGGAGGGATAGCAATGAACACTAAGATAAGGCGCCTCACAGCCGCTCTCACCGGTATCATCACGCTGCTCGGCGGAGCTTCGGCGGCTGTTCCGGCAAAAACTGCAATGACGGCTTCTGCGGCAGGAAAGCTCCTCGCATTTCCGGGAGCTGTCGGCGGCGGTAAATACGCCACCGGCGGTCGCGGCGGACAGGTCTACCACGTAACGAACCTCAACGACAGCGGCACAGGCTCGTTCCGCGATGCGGTCAGCAAATCGAACCGTATCGTCGTTTTCGACGTCGGCGGAACTATCGAGCTCAAGAGTGCAGTCTCGGCTATGGGCAACATCACTATCGCCGGACAGACCGCTCCCGGCGGCAGCGGTATCACGCTGAAAAACTACAAAATGGCTTTCGGCGGCGACAATATCATCTGCCGCTACATCAGCTCACGCCCCGGTCCGTATAATGCGACGAGCTCCGGAAACGACGCTTGGGGCGGCTCAAAGGGCGCAAACTCTATCGTCGACCACTGCTCGGTAGGCTGGGCTTCAGACGAACAATGGGGTCTCTACTCCAATAACAGCAACTATACCGTGCAGTATTCCGTCATCGGTCCGGCTAACTCGTGGGGCGGACACGACAAGGGCATACACGGCTTCGGTATAATGATGGGCAACAGCAGCCTCAGCTTCGACCACAACCTCATCATACACAACGTTTCGCGCAATTTCCGCGGAAAGATACCCGGCACAGGCGTTGCCGACTTCACCAACAACATCATCTACGACTGGGGCTATCAGACAGCTTACGGAACTATCGGTCACGTGAACTACGTGAATAATACCCTCAAAGCCGGAAATTCCACGACCGGCGGCTATCACTGGATAGACGTTGACAGCAGCACAAAGCCCGAGAATTTCAAGGTCTACTGCGCCGGGAACCGCCTCATCAACAAGGACGGCTCACTCCACGGCATAACCTATAACAACTGGGACGGCATCACGGTCAAGGACGGTCTCGGCATAACAAAGGACGGTCTGAAGAGCAATTCCCCGTTTGCGATAAACCTCGACGGCGAGAATATTTCGACAACTGTCGGCTGTGAGAGCGCCGAGGCTTCATACGAGCACGTTATCAGCTTCGCCGGAAACGGCATCTCACCCGACAAGAGAACGGCTATCGACCGTCAGTGCGCCGAGGAGACAAAGAACGGAACAGGTCAGTGCTCCGGCACAGCGGCATACAACGGCTCAGTGACCGACCTCAGCAAGTACAATATCAAATGCGGTGTGACCTATTCCTACCCTGCCGGTATCACATCGAAGGAGATAACCGATACCGATAACGACGGTATGGCTGATGACTGGGAGACAGCACGCGGTCTCGACCCGTCTGACCCGACAGATTACGCCGGCGATTACTGCGGTCAGGGCTATATGAACATCGAATACTACATCAACGACCTCACCGTGAACTCCTTCCCCGAGGGAGTCGTGAAGCTCTCGCCCGAGAGCTCCGGACCCGTACAGCCGCCTGTTCCGGCAGTTTCAGCGTTTGAGAAGATATACGCTGACACCTTCGCCGAGCAGGAGGGTATCCGCGTCGAGGAGTTCAGCACGAACAACACGAACATCGCCTTCATCGAAAACGGCGACTGGGCTATGTACCGCAAGGTCGATTTCGGAGACGGAGCAAGGTCGTTCCGCGGCTATATGAGCGGAAATCCCTGCACTGTTGAGCTCTACCTCGACAGTATGAACGGCGAACCTGCCGCAAAGATAAGCTATCCCGGCACAAACGGCTTCTCGGATTACCACGATTTTGAAACGAATATTTCAGAGATAAGCGGCATCCACAACCTTTATCTGAAATTCACAGGCGGCGAGGGCTATCTCACAAACGTGAAGAGCTTCGTGTTCGGCGCGGATAAGATACCGCTGAGCGGCGACCTCTTCAAGGACGTTCAGGTCACTGAACAGGCTCTCCCCGATTCGTGGAATATCGGCAGAAATGCAAACACCGGCTCGCTCATTTTCGGCGACCGCGATTTCACGATTGAACAGATACAGTCGAACCTCATCGGCTCTGAGATTCTTATGACAGCGTGCAGCGCAAAGGGTACGACCGGCGATACAGCGACCTTCACCGCCGGAGCTGATATGACCCTTCACATCGCGCTCGACAGCCGTGTCGAAAAAGCTCCCGACTGGCTCGCGGACTACACGCTGATGAGGACGATGCTCAGCGCCTCGACCGGTATTGATTTCGCCATTTATGATAAGCACATCAGCAAGGGCGAGACCGTCACTCTCGGAAGCAACGGTCAGACCTATCAGTGCGTGAACTTCTTCGCTCTCGCGACCCCCGACAACATCGAGCCCAAGCCGCTCATCGGTGATATAAACACCGACGGCGAGGTCGGAGTCGCTGATCTTGTAAAGCTCAGCGCTCATCTGCTCGGCAAGGCTCCCCTCTCCGAGGCGGAAGCCGCTCTTGCCGACCTCACGCCCGACGGTGCGGTAGACACCTTCGACCTCATCACGCTCAGAAAGATAGTCACACAGCAATAATGCACAAAGTCCCCGGGCATCAGCTCGGGGACTTTAAGTTTGTCAAAGAAATATTCGGTTCAAAGCTGGGAGCCTAAAGGGAACGCAGAGCCTTGCAAGTCTGCGGATCCGGGTCGAAATGGAGCTCCCCCTCAGAGGTGCGCCTTTATTTGCATTATGCTCTGTTTACGAGCCACTGTCTGAGCTGTACGAGGTCGAAGGTATCGAGCCTTCCGTCCTCGTCGAAGTCTCCGGCTTGCCAGTCGGGAAGCGTCTTTCTCTTTCCGAGCAGGAATTCCTGGAGCATAACGAGGTCTGCTATAGTCATCGCGCCGTCACGGTTGATGTCGCCGTCTATCCTTGTGAACTGAGGGATATAGGGCTCGAGCACGAATTTCTGATTTTCGCCGCCCACATATTCCCACTGCTGTATCACTCTTCCGGAGGAGAGCTCGGTAACAGAAAGTGCGGACTTGTGATCGGTCGAGGGTGTGAGGATCGAATAAGTGCCGTCCTTGTTGCAGATGAGCTTCATTTTAGCTCCGTCGGAAGAGCTCATACTCATATATGCCACACCTGCGCCGTTTTCGGTGCTGTTGTTCTCAACACCGACATAGACCGGATTTATCGGTACAGCATCGCCCATATCCATTCCGATATAGTAACTTCCGCTGCCGCCGGAAATGAGCCAGTCGAAAGGTTCATAGTCCATTTTCAGTTCATATTTCGGACCGATGCTCACATACATACCCGTCTCGGGATTCTTCAGCGCATAGTGGATCCCGGAGGTGACTTCGGGATGTACAGGCGTTATATCCCAGAGCTGGCAGTTGTATTCGTGGTATGCGTACTGGTTGATATTTCCGCCGTTTTCCTTTGACCACTCGAAAACGTCGAGCGCACCGCTGCCGTTCGAGCATTTGGAAACGATACCGTAATTTGAACCGCTCTTCACTATCTTGAACAGCTGGTTGTCAGCGCCGGTATAGGTCTGCAATTCGACGTTTGTGCCGTCCGCGGCAGTTGCACTTGCGACTGCGATGCACTTGCTCTCGTCGCCCATTGAAACGATCCTGCACCATTCATCGTCAACAGCGGTTATCCTCCACTGCTGAGCCCACAGCTTGTTCACATCCCACTGCTGGATATTCGTGCCCTCGTCGAGAGCGCCGTTGGGCAGGTCGATAGCAAGTCCGCTGTTTACGTTGGTGATGTAGTAGGGTACACCGCTGAGCAGTTCAGTGCCGCTGATGGTGAAGCTCTCACTCAGCTCGCCGAGGGTTTCCTCCGCGAGAACGAGCTGAGAGTTGTGGTCTGTGTAGTCTGCGGCAGCCCCTGAGCGCTCCTTGCCTGTAAATTCCTTGTTCTGTGCGCCCCATATCGTCTGATTATTGCTTCCGACAGCCGTGAACGACATCACCTTTTTGCCGGATTCGTTCTTAGCTGCGAGGAAATATCCCTTATAGGTCTGACCACCGACGGTTATCGTTGCCGCGGACGAGCCTGCGTCCTGTTCCCAGCTTCCGGAAACTGCTCCGGAGATCTTTCCGTCAGCGCTGAGCGAGATGTTCTGATAGCCGATTATCTTTCCGTCGGTGGAATTGCCGTGATTGATATATTCATAGTCGCCGGCGATGTCGGTCACATCGTAGCCGCCGGAGGAGAGGGTGTCTCCGCTGTATTCAAACGGCGTAACAACAGGCCAGCCGTCCTCGTTGAAATACATCTGATGAACGCGGACCTCGTGATATTCCGAGCCGTCATCGAAGCGTGCGTGGTAGAAAAGATACCACTGTCCGTCATCGTCGCGCAGGACTGAGTTGTGTCCGCACGCCATATAAGCCTTGTTGAGCGAGCTGAATTTGTAGTTGCCCATCACCTTCAGACCTGTGCTGTCAAGATTCGGATTCGTCGGGAGCACAGCCTGTCTTCCGGCAGGGTCAGTGAACGGACCGAGAGGGCTCTTTGAGCGGAAAACTCGCATATTATATCCGCCGTCAGAGAAGAGACCGCCGAATGTCACCCAAAGGTAGTAGTAGCCGGTATCGGCGTTGTATTCGATGAACGGACCCTCGCCGGATTTGCCGTAGCCGCCGGAGATCTTCGTTCCGAAGTAGCTGTCGACCATACGCCCGTCTGAGGTCGTTCCGGTCTTGGGGTGTATGAGGTAGCCTGTCTTTGGGTCGACCTCAAGCGAGAATATGCCGCCCGACCACGAGCCGTAGCACATATACATCTTCCCGTCGGTGCCGTAGTAGATAGTCGGGTCGATAGCGTTGGGGAAGAGCTGGTTGTTGAAGTTGTCCCTGTTGAACCAGCTGTTGTTGAAGGTCACCTGCCCCTGCGCGATGAGCTCGTCCACGTTCGTTGAGGTGTACTTGCGATTGACGCGCTTGGTATCGCTCGTTGCGTAGCTGTCATTGTTGGTGAAGCCGGAATAGATGAGGGTGTCCACGAAGGTGTACGGACCCTCGATATTCTTTGCGGCGGCAAAACCGATGACAGAGCGGATATACGTCGACGATGTACAGAAATACATCAGGTAAGCGCCTTTGCTCCCGTCCTTGTTGACGTAATCGGGGTTCCAGATGACATCGGGAGCCCACACTGCGAATCCGCCCTTACAGTCCTCGAGATCCTCGCCGGACCACGCGAACGCCTTTGCGAGATTCTGCGAGAGGTTGCCGAATTCGACGTTGTTGGTCCTTGCATAGCCGTTTGTGAAGGTCCTCCAGTTCTGAAGGTCGGTAGTTTTTGCGGCATCGATATGCGAGCCGAAAACGTAATATGTGTCGCCGTTTTTCACGATAGAGGGGTCGTGAACGGAAACACGGGTGCCGGCGGCGTCAGCCCTGTACATCGGAGAACTGCCGAAAGCGGCGCTTCCGCAGACGAGACAGCCTGCAACAGCAAGTGAGATAAGTCTGTTAAGCTTCATTTTTACTCCTTTCAGCGCATAAGTCAAAGAAAATGATCTTTTGCCCTAACATTTTATTTCATTATATCACAAAAAAGGTCAGGATTCAATGACAAAATACGCTGAAAACGTGGATTTATTTGCTTTTTTGTGTATCGGGAACGCACTGATGTTACATTACGGACTGTCCGGGGGAGAAACTTTTTTTGCTGCGGTACTTGCTATTTGGTTTATTGTGTGATATAATATGTGTAAATTCGGCAATGCTCGGCATTGTTTTTATCAGGAGGTTTATATCATGGCAGTTTGTTACAATTGCAAGACTGAATTCACAGGCAAGTTCTGCCCCACCTGCGGCGCAGTAGCACAGAACCCGGCTCCGGCAGGTCCCGTACAGCCGGCACCTATGCAGGCGGCTCCCCGTCCGCAGCCTCAGCCCGTATACAACAATATCTCAATTCCGCAGGCAGTGAACACAACGAGCGTGGGCGGCTGGATAGGCTGGATGCTCCTCATCGGCTTCCTTCCGCTTATCGGACTCATCATTATGGCTCTCGCTGCAACAGATCCGTCCGCTAAGAACTTTGCAAAGGCAAATCTGCTCGTTATTGCGATAATCACTATCATCGCACTTATCATCACAGCAATTGCGATACTTATCCCGCTCATTCTCGGAGCAGGTGCAGCTGCAAACTATTGAGCATTACATAAAAAAGGACTGATAAGACAGGCTCTTATCAGTCCTTTTTTTATCTCTCCTTCGGTCTGAACAGGAGATTTGCGATGCTGCCGAGCACGGGGACTGCTGCGCTGAGCCCGAGGGCAGTGAGCAGCTGAGCGCGTGTCAGCATCACGGTGCTGAATACAGTGCAGAGCTGCGGGATAAGCACAGCCGCCGCAAGTGCTGCCGCAGAAACGAGCACGGCGAGTACGAGCCGCATATTGCTGAATATGTTTATGCCGAACAGCGTTTTTGTTTCGGATCTGCACTCAAAAACGTGTATGAGCTGTGACATAACGAGGGTCACGAGCGCGGCGGTGCGTCCGGCTTCGAGGCTTCCGCCCGTCCGCAGGACTATCGAGAAGGAAGCGAGCGTGGAAAGCCCGATGAAAATGCCCCTGAACACTATCTTCCACATCAGTCCGCCTGCGAAGAATCCCTCTGTTGAGCGGCGCGGCGGACGGCTCATAATGTCCTTTTCGGGCGGCTCAAGCCCGAGAGCTATCGCCGGCAGGCCGTCCGTGACGAGGTTGACGAGGAGTATCTGCGCCGGCAGCAGGACTATCGGCATTCCCATAATGATACCGCCGAACATCGTAAGCACCTCGCCGATGTTGCACGACAGCAGATAACGCACGAATTTGCGGATATTCGCGTAAACGCAGCGTCCCTGCTCGACGGCGCTGACGAGCGTTGCAAGGTTGTCATCGAGGAGTATCACGTCTGCCGCCTGCTTTGTTACGTCAGTACCGGTAACTCCCATAGCCACGCCTACATCAGCCTCTTTTACCGCCGGAGCATCGTTCACGCCGTCGCCGGTCATGGTGACTATCTCGCCGCGCCGCTTGAAGCTTCTGACGATGCGCAGCTTATGCACCGGCTCGACACGTGCAAAAACAGTGTATTTCATGATATTGCGGTCGAGCTCGGCGTCGGACATTCTGTCGAGCTCCGCACCGGTGACAGCTGTTCCGTTCCGGAGCAGACCTGCCTTTTTCGCGACAGCAACGGCTGTATTCCTGTGGTCGCCGGTTATCATCACGGTGCGGACGGAAGCAGCCGCACATTTGCGGATAGCGGTCTTTGCCTCCTCACGCGGAGGGTCGAGCATACCTGTAAGCCCGAGGAAAACGAGTCCGCCGCGCTCCGGGTCGAAGCTCGCGGTATCACAGTAAGCGAGCGCGAGCACACGAAGTGCCCTGTCGGACATATCATTCACGCGCTCTGACAGCTCGCGGCGGACGGCAGCCGTGAGCGGGAGCACCTCGCCGCTGTCGCTGAGATACTGCGCACATCGCGGAAGAATGACCTCCTCTGCGCCCTTGTAATACATACGCTTTCCGGCAGTCTGGACCGCCATAAACCGCGTTTCGCTGTCGAACGGGTACTCCTTCAGGCGCGGCTCTCCGGCTTCGAGCGACTCCTTCGTTATACCTGCCTTAGCAGCCGCAACAAGGATAGCTGCCTCAGTCGGGTCACCGGTCACCTCCCATTCGCCCTTGCCGCCGAGAGCTCCGCGCCGCCGAGATGAAGCCGGTCTTCCGCTTGATATAGCCGCGTCCGAGCAGAGGACTCCGCAGCGCAGAGCCGCCGTGAGAGCCTTTTCCGTCACCGGATTCACAGCGATATTCTCCTCGCCGTGCGTTACCCCACCGGCAATTTTGTAGCCCATTCCGCTGAAATAATAGCGGCTTTCTGCGGTCGCGAGCTCGGTCACGGTCATTTTGTTCTCGGTGATAGTTCCGGTCTTGTCGGAGCAGATGACCGACGTACAGCCGAGAGTTTCGACGCTGTGCAGCTTGTTGACGAGCGCCTTCTGCTTCAGCATCCTGCTCACGGCGAGTGCGAGCGCGATAGTAACAGTCGCCGGAAGCCCCTCCGGTATCGCTGCGATAGCGATGGTGATACCGGTCATCAGCATACCGAAAACGTCCTCGCCGCGCAGGACACCTGCTGCAAAAACGGCTATGCATACGACGAGGCAGATGACAGCGACGACCTTTCCGAGCTCCGCGAGCCGTTTTTGCAGGGGTGTGAGCTCCTTGTCGATGTCAACGAGCATTTCGGATATGCGCCCCATCTGAGTGCGCTTTCCGGTCGCGATGACACGGGCGCTGCACGTACCCTTGACAGCGGAGGTCCCGCAGTATACGATGTTCGGCTTGTTGAGGCTGTTGTCGGTATCTGCCGTATCACCGGTCTTTTTTGCGACTGCAACAGATTCGCCCGTGAGAATCGCTTCGTCCGCGAAGAAGCCGTAGGCGCTCAGCAGAACACAGTCCGCCGGGATCCTGTCGCCGGCTTCGAGCTCGATCACATCGCCAGTCACGAGGCGCTCCGCTTCTATCTCGCGCAGGACTCCGTCGCGGTAGCACTTCGCGGTCGGAGCAGTCATCGACCGCAGCGCCTCGAGCGTATGCTCGGTGCGGAACTCCTGAATGAAGCCGAGTATCGCATTCAGCAGGACGATGAGGATTATCGTCACCGCGTCCGAGACCTCGCCGAGAGCCACTGAAATGACCGTAGCTCCGAGAAGTATCATCACCATAACGTCCTTGAACTGACCGATGAATATTTTTACCGCGCCCACCTTCTTTTTGTCGCCGAGGACGTTTTTTCCGTCAGCCTTCAGGCGCTCGCACGCCTCTTTTTCGGTAAGTCCCATATCGTTCACTCCTTCAAAACAGCTATCGCTAAATGTTATGCGGAGCTTCTGCGGATTATTACCCGCGCCGTTTTGGGACAAAAAAATCCCCGAGCCGATGCCCGGGAAATCAGACTGTACAAAAACTCAGTTCATTTTAAGTAACGCCCCCATTTAACAGAAAAAGTGGGCTGCCGAGCTGTGATCCTGCATTACGTATTCGGTAACCCACAAATCTTCCCGAGGGGGTACCCCTCTTGGTACGCCTTTTTTCGGCAACTCAAGGAAACAGGTCAAGCAACGGTATCTCCTCGGGCTTGGTCATTCCTGCGCGAGTATCTCCTTGTAGAACTCAGAATAGTCCTTTCTGCCCTGCTTTGTGAATTCAATAGCAGACCTCGGGTGCTGATTGAGCAGACCTGTCATCAGGTACTGGAAATCGAAGCCCCATACTGCTCCTGCCTCACGTATCTCAGGCATATACTTCTCGATGAACTGGATAACGGGGTATACGTTGTACTTGGGATTCTTCAGGAAGCCGAGAAGCAGCTCCATTGCACAGTTTCCGGCACCTCTGCCCATTCCTGCGTATGTTGCGTCGAGCCAGTCAACGCCGTCGCCGACAGCCTCGATAGTATTCGCGAATGCGAGCTGCTGGTTGTTGTGAGCGTGCATACCTATCTTCTTGCCGTACTTTTCAGCGACCTCGCCGTAGAGATCGGCGATACGTGCTATCTGCTCGGGGTAGAGCGCACCGAAGCTGTCAACGATGTAGAATACATCAACAGGCGACTTGCCGAGAATGTCGAGAGCGACCTTCACATCGGTCTCCTGAGCGTTTGAGATAGCCATGATATTGCAGCTCACTTCGTAGCCCTTGCTCTTTGCGTCCTCTATCATATCGACCGCTGTGGGTATCTGGTGGAGATATGTTGCAACGCGGATGAGGTCGATCGGGCTCTCGCTGCGGTCGTGGATGTCATTCTTGTAGTTGCAGCGTCCGACGTCAGCCATAACAGCTATTTTAAGGTCGGTATTGTTCTCGCCGACGATAGACCTGATGTAGTCGTCATCGCAGAACTTGCAAGGACCGAACTTTGACTCGTCGAACATCTCTCTGTCGCCCTTGTAGCCGAACTCCATATAGTCGACACCGGCGCGGAGATTTGCGCAGTAGAGCGCCTTTACAAAATCATCGCTGAAACGGAACTCGTTGACAAGTCCGCCGTCG
>Ga0326512_10004102_pt1 | contig 10614 bp, 10 predicted proteins | sample 1_2617_0518_D_FD_203652 | JGI IMG/M metagenome (GOLD analysis project Ga0326512, IMG submission 203652) | Bovine rumen microbial communities from UC Davis, California, United States - 1_2617_0518 | ecosystem: Host-associated > Mammals > Digestive system > Stomach > Rumen | place: USA...
TTATGGGAGGCATTGGCCCCGATGGACATATTGCCTTCAACGAACCAGGCTCCAGCCTGCAAAGCCGAACACGTCAGAAGACCTTGACAACTGATACTATCATTGCAAACTGCCGTTTCTTCGACAATAACGTAGATTTGGTTCCAAAAACAGCCCTGACTGTAGGTGTCGGAACTGTCATGGATGCCAAGCAGGTGATGATAATGGTGAACGGCCATAACAAAGCTCGTGCTCTTCGTCACGGAGTAGAAGAGGCTGTGAACCACATGTGGACTATCAGTTGTTTACAGATGCATCCCCATGCTATCATCGTGGCAGATGATGCTGCTTGTGGTGAATTGAAGGTTGACACTTATAGATATTTTAAGGATATAGAGAAGGATAATCTTCTTTAGAGTAAAAGGATTCTGACTGCACAGGTGGTCGCACAGCGATGCAGTTCAATACTGCCAGTCAGAACAAAAAGGAAAAAACAAACAATTTAAATTTCACAATAATGATTAACGTTGGAATTATCGGATGTGGCTTCGTAGGCGGAGCCCTTAAAGATTGGTTGGAACATAACAATCCTGAGTGCAAACTGTTCATTAGCGATCCTCCCAAGGGTTACAACGATGACCTGAGTGGTATAGATATTGCGTTCCTGCAAATCCATGTACCTACCGAAGACGACGGCACGCAGGACCTCACACTGATGAAAGAACTCATCACCAACCTGCCGGATGTGCCTGTGTTCGTGCGCACCACTATCCTTCCCGGCACCAGTGAACGTCTCTCCAAAGAGACCGGACATCAGGTGTGTTATATGCCTGAGTTCTTGACCGAGCGCACCTTTCTTGAGGATTTCCGCAAGCAGACCATGGTCTTCACCGGAGCACAGGACCTGCTCACCAAAATCTTCGTGGGCAAGAAGTTCACCGTGATGACCCCGTTGGAGGCAGAACTCACCAAGTATATGCACAATGTTTTTGGAGCTTATAAGGTCACCTACTTCAACGCCTGCCGCGAGTATTGCGAGCAGATGGGTGCTGACTGGCGCAAGGTTCATACCGGCGTGCTGCTGTCCGGCTATATCAACGACACCCACACCTATGTCCCCGGCCCTGATGGTAAGTTCGGTTATGGCGGCAAGTGCTTTCCCAAAGATGTTAATGCATTTGCCAAGATGACCGAGGGCACACCTCTTGGAACTTTGCTGGAGCACCTGCACGAACTGAATGTTCATTTCCGTGGAGTGGAGGAGCATATCTAGGCTCAGAGCGCAGTTTCTTGATTCAGGTTTCAAGATAAAAGAGACGCAATCTGAATCGGACGAAGTATAGGACAAGATGGAGAGACAATGGGACAGGCTAAGAAGATGATGATGGATTTACAGGAGCGGGGGGATTGGCCCGATGGATTGGATGATAAGTTCGTCTGTGCCCATCACTTTGACGATTCCTACCTGAATAAGATTATTCATCGCTATGCTGAGGATGGGGAGGGTAAATGTTCTTATTGTGGTCGCCATGGAGAGGTGTGTTCCATGCAGCATTTCATGGAACAGGTGTCGTGGAAGATACATATGTACTTTGACAACATCAACAATGCTTCTCTTCTGTATGCAGACAGTTTCTATGATGATGAGAACGAAGTTATTCCAGGGTTCAAGCGTGTTGGTGAATATATAGCACCTAAGGAGGCAGAATATTTTGAAAGCACATGGGAATTGATGGACAACTTAGGTCTTATCTCCGATGATGAAGATCTGGATAACGATATAGAGAATGTTTTCACCACAGAGGAATGGATAGAACGCGATATTCTGCATGAAGATTATGGTAGGGCCTTGCTCAATAAATGGCAAGCTTTTGTCCATGCTGTTACCCACACCCGTCGTTACACATTCTTGGCAACACCAGAGTTCTTGCCGCTTGTCAAGGGAGAGGAGGGAAAAAATGATACAGACATACTTTCAAGCTTGAAATCCCTCATTGTTCAGCAAAAACTCATTCACGACTTACCTACTGGAACAAAACTCTACCGTGCCCGTAGAGTAAGTGATAATACCAAATCTTACGGTTTCAGTGACATCACCGCAGCCCCGGATACATCAGCTACTGCAAACAGAATGAGTCCCGCAGGTATTTCCATGTTCTATGCTTCTTTCTGTGAAGGAACTGCCATAAAAGAATGTGTTGGTAATGAAGAATACATCCTTTTAGGTGAGTTTGCTACCATCAAACCGCTTCGGGTGCTTAATCTCACTCGCATCCCTGGCCCATCCTTTTGGATGGAAAACTGGCAGGAGAATCAATTCTTGCATAGTTTCAACCGTGAGGTGACAAAGAAACTCGATGCTAAAGACAAAAATCAGTTGCAGTATATTCCTACACAGGTGTTCACCGAGTTCCTACGCTATATGTTTACCGATGCTGAAGATCACAAACTCGACGGTATGATTTATGGCAGTTCAAAGACGCATGAACAGAATGTAGTATTGTTCTGCAACCAACGGAAGAGCAGTGAGTTAGTGAATTTGAATAAATTGGACAAAAGATAAAAGATTCTTTAGAATAATTATTCAGTATATGCCAAACACAAATTGCACTCCTGGTCTAAGAAAGTATCATCAACGTGAAAATTCGAAACTTGTAGATACGTTAAAGGCAAATATCACGAATCGGGAGGTTCGGGATGAAGACTATCCCAAGGTTTCAATAGCTTGTGAGTATGGACAGCATAAAGCTTATGGACATAGTCTCAAATGCCATTCAAGTATTAAGACTCCAGTTAAGTATGTGAAGCCGTTATATCAAGCTTTGACAGCCTTTGGTACACCACCTGAGGTTAAAAGAAATCTTGCTACTGGCAAGGTTACATATATAGGAACTTGTGCGGAAGATTCAGCAGCCAATCAGGTGATAATAGCCATTAATATATCTACAGGGCACTATCCTAGGATTAAGGATTTGAAATTTACAAATCCTGTACGTACACGAAACTTTCAGCGTAGGAAGTTCTGTGATGTGTGTAAAGCCATCTTTTAGAATATGTACCGATTAGCTTATCAATACACTCACGACATAGATTGGTTTTGCCGCATAAAGGAAATGCCAGTTCATCTGGCTTCCAATGGTGGAATACTACCGCAGAGAAGTTACACCATTAAGAAACTTGTCACTTTACAACACAAGGTGGCTAATATGCAACAGAATTTCAGGTGTGCAGTGAACGTTGAGTATTTGGGAAATTATCTGCAAAGAAGGGAATTACAATGAGGAATATGATGAGATAATTCAAGAAAATGTGCGCTCAATGCTTCCAGAACGGTTTGAGATAACAAATGAAGTTGCTGAATTATCTAATACAATACTCTTGTATAGCTGGAGTTTCATTGAGATGGCAGAGCGAGGTTTCTGCTCATTTGACAGAAGAGAAGAAGATGGGCTTTATCACTTGGTCGCTTGGCCGGTAGATTATGATAATCATCAGTTTGACAAAGAAATATTTGACTCACTGGCAGAATACAACTCATGCTGTTTTCCGCCATGTCACGAAGATTATCGTTCTGATTTGCCTAATTGTATAAGATTTGATGTAGATAGTATGTGTTCATTTTATCATAAATAATAAGACGAAATGTTCAACGCAAAAGTATATACAGTAAGCATCCCTTCTTCCGGTGTAGCACTGGAGGAGCAGCAAATGGTACTATAGGTATGTGAATAAAAGGTTCAAAGCCCCATTTCCTAAATTCGAGATTGAAAACAGATTGTAATATCGCATATGAACAGATATAGACATATAAGCATATTGTTATTATCCATATTGTGTGTTGTGGTGCTATGTCTTATGCTATGTGGTTCTGTAAAAGCATCAAGTATTGACTATAACTTAATTTTACGAAATATAAGGCAGGAGAATGTATATTCTCCTTCAGAGGGTAAAATACAGAGTTATTTAGCAAGCATGGGTGATGATGGAAGTTTCTCTGATATCAATTATGATGATAAGTCAAACCGCTGGGAACCCCAAGTTCATTATGGGCGTTTATTACAAATGGCGTATGCATATATAAGTCCCCCAAACAAGTACTATAAGAAAACAGAGTTATATGACAAAATTGTAAAGGGAATAAGTTATTGGTTGTCAGTAAATCCAACTTCAAATAATTGGTATCATACTCAAATGAGTGAACCTTTGGACTTTGGAATGATTCTGATAACTATGCGAACCGGTGGGAAGAAATTGCCTAAACTGTTAGAACAAAGAGTTATTGAACGATGGGCTGCCAATGGCTCAAACCTCACAAAAATGACAGGTGCCAATTTGGCTGAAATGTCAATTCACTGGCTATATTTCGGATGCCTTACCAAAGATGACAACATCATGGAACAAGCCATAAACTCTCTTTATCGACCAGTTGCCTATACTGATGCTGAAGGTTTACAGGTTGATAATTCATTTCTTCAGCACGGTCATCAGTTATATATAGGTGGTTATGGTGAGGTGATGATAGGACGGGTTATACAAGCAGCTTTGTATTTGAAAGGAACCCGCTTTGCATTGCCTAAGGACAAATTAACGATTCTTCGCAATTATATTGTGAATTCCTATTCAAATGTTTTAAGAGGAAGGACTATACATTGGAATGCTATAGGCAGACAACTGAGCCGCCCAGGATATCTGTATAATACAGATAATAGAATCCTAATCCTAGAAAGAATGAAATCTATTGATAGTAAGTACGCTTCTGTTTATGATTCTATTTTGAATAGAATTCGAGGAGTTGAGGAGCATAGCGATGCTATACAGCCCTCACATACGCATTATTTTAGAGGAGATTATACAGTATATGTCAGACCAGATTTCAGCTTTGCAACACGTATGGTATCATCAAGGACATGCCGCCAAGAGTCTATAAATGGAGAAAATCTTTTAGGTTATTTCTTATCTGATGGTTCTATGGTTATAACATGCACTGGCGAAGAGTACAATGATATAATGCCCTTATGGGACTGGAATAAAATACCAGGAGTCACTGCGCCCACTTTAAAGGAGATTCCCCACATACCCTCTATAAAGACTTTCGGGACATCATCTTTTGCAGGTGGTGTTAGCGATTCTATTTATGGCTGTACAGGTTATAGCTATTATGATACTTATGCAGGAGTAAATACTGGTGCATCGAAAGGCTGTTTTTTCTTTGATAGCGAGGTGGTTTGTTTGGGGGCTGGTATTAATTCTACTCACAATGAAGTTTGGACAACGGTCAATCAATGTTGGGGTAAAGACAGTTTCGTCGTAGGAACGTCAGAAGGCATCAAAGTGTACGAAGGAGATGTTAGTATTACGGATATTAACGATTGTAGGTGGGTGTTACACGATGGTATAGGCTACTATTTCCCAGAGAATCAGGCTATTTCCGTTGAGAATGAAGAGAAAAAAGGTAATTGGAATAGAATTTCAACAATGTGGGGCAACAGGGAAGTTAAAGGCAAAGTCTTTACTCTGGGAATCAAATGCAGAGTACCAGTGAGGGACAGAACATACTCTTACATTATTATTCCCAACAGCACTGTTGAATCTATTCAGGAGTATGCTGATAATAGTGAGACGGAAATTTTGACTAATACGAAAGACTTTCAGATAGTTCATGATAAGCGCAAAGGTATTTATGAGTGTATATGCTATAATCCTGATACTATTATCGGAGAATTAGAGATCGATACAAGGCAGCCCTGCGTGTTTTTGCTAAAAGAAGAAAATTCGAATTATTATCTTTTTCTTTCTGACCCATTACAAAATCAAAAAAAAATAAGATTAGGAGTACGAACAAAAGATATGGAAAACATGTCTTATTGTGAGTTTGATTTTTCCGGTGATAGCAAATCTTACACTGGGAGGACTTTTGAGAAGGAGATAAGAATAGTATCATCATCCAGTAATAGAGAATCCTCTACAACAGGCGGTACTATAATCGATGACATATTATCTATCATTAGAAGTATATTTGGTTAGAAGTTGATTTTTAATAATGGAAGAGCGCAAATAAAAATTGATGCGTTTTCCCAGAACATATAAATGATTTTGTATGAAAGGAATCGTACTTGCCGGAGGCTCCGGCACAAGACTTTACCCGATTACTAAGGGGGTGAGCAAACAGTTGCTCCCGATTTATGACAAACCGATGGTGTATTATCCCATTAGTGCTTTGATGCTGGCTGGGATACGGGAGATACTCATCATCTCTACACCTTACGACCTTCCGGGCTTCAAGCGACTGTTGGGTGATGGCAGTGACTATGGCGTTAATTTCCAGTATGCGGAGCAGCCAAGCCCAGACGGGCTGGCACAGGCATTCATCATTGGTGAGAAGTTCATTGGTGAGGACTCCGTTTGTCTGGTACTTGGCGACAATATCTTCCACGGAGCCGGCTTCAGCGCCCTGTTGAAAGAATCCGTGCGTACAGCAGAAGAAGATAAGAAAGCAACTGTATTTGGCTATTGGGTGAATGATCCTGAACGCTATGGTGTTGCGGAGTTTGACAAGGAAGGGAACTGTCTGAGTATAGAGGAAAAGCCTAAAGAGCCAAAGAGTAACTATGCTGTTGTGGGACTCTACTTCTATCCTAACAAGGTGGTGGATGTGGCCAAGCACATCAAACCCTCTGCCCGTGGAGAGTTAGAGATTACGACAGTGAACCAGGAGTTTTTGAAGGACGGAGAACTGAAAGTTCAAACCCTTGGTCGTGGCTTTGCTTGGCTTGACACAGGCACTCACGACAGCCTCACGGAAGCCTCCAATTATGTGGAGACTATCGAGAAACGCCAGGGTCTGAAAGTGGCCTGCTTGGAGGGCATAGCATTGCGCAAAGGCTGGATAACAACTGACAAAATGCGCGAGCTGGCTAAGCCCATGCTGAAGAACCAGTACGGTCAGTACTTGATGAAGATGGCAGACGAGTTTGAAAAGAACGGAGCCGGAAAGATTGACGAATTCTAAATGACAGATATGATTAACGTAATACATACTGAAATACCCGGAGTGGTCATCATCGAACCAAAAGTTTTCGGTGATGAGCGCGGTTATTTCTTTGAATCCTGGAGTCAAAAGGACTTTGATGAACAGGTGTGCCCCATCAAGTTTGTACAGGACAACGAGAGCAAGAGCTGTTATGGTGTGCTTCGTGGCCTCCACTTTCAGAAGGGAGAGCACGCACAGAGTAAACTCGTCAGAGTGGTGAAAGGCAGAGTGCTTGATGTGGCTGTGGACATCCGCAAGGGAAGCCCTACCTTTGGCAAGCACGTATCAGTAGAATTGACAGCGGAGAATCACCGCCAATTCTTCATCCCGCGAGGCTTCGCGCATGGCTTTGTGGTATTGAGCGAGGAGGCGGTTTTCCAGTACAAGTGTGACAACCTGTACGCTCCGCAGTCAGAAGGAGCCATAATGTGGAACGACTCCGCCATAGGAATTGACTGGCAGATACCAGCAGCTGATGTGATTCTTTCTGCCAAGGACAAGTTGCATCCCACGCTAGCTGATGCACCGGAACTGTTTGATTTCAATATAGACTATTACGCAGAATGAGAAATATACTTGTAACAGGAGCTAACGGACAGTTAGGTAATGAACTTCGCATTGTAACGAAAGACTGCACGTCGGGCGATAAGTACTTCTTCACCGATGTAATAGATGCTACACCTGAATCGTTGGCTATGCTCAGAAAACTTGCAGGCGATGATGTGGATGTAAATACGCGTAAACTGGATATCACCGACCTTGATTCTATCCGGCGTTTTGTCAAGGCCAACGAGATAACCGTCATTATCAATTGTGCTGCCTATACCAATGTGGATGCAGCAGAGGATAATCAGGAACTTGCGGAACAACTAAATGCCAAGGCTGTTGAAAACCTTGCTATTGCGGTTAAAGAGGTTCAGGGCCTGCTAATGCATATCAGTACGGATTATGTGTTTGGTGGTAACCCCTACAACACCCCTTGCAAGGAAGATCAGAAGGGTACACCTACTGGAGTTTATGGTCTGACCAAACTTCACGGAGAACAGGCCATCCAGAATGTTGGTTGTAATCACGTCATTATCCGTACTGCTTGGCTTTATAGTGAGTTCGGAAAGAACTTCGTGAAAACAATGCTTAACCTTACCGCAACAAAACCGCAGTTGAAGGTCGTGTTTGATCAGACTGGAACACCAACTTACGCATATGACCTAGCAAAAGCTATCACCATCATATTGGAAGACTATAAGCAGTCATTGAACTTGAAACCTGAAACTTGGAACTATTCGAAGAGTGGAATATACCACTTTTCGAACGAGGGTGTCTGCTCCTGGTATGACTTTACTAAATTGATTCAGCAGATTGCAGATGAACTTGAATCTATGGAAAATCATGAATCATTGAACCTGAAACATGAAACTTATGATACTTGTATCGTGTTGCCTTGTCATAGCGATGAGTACCCGAGTAAAGTGATACGGCCAGCATATTCCGTATTAGATAAAACTAAGATTAAGGCGGTCTTTGGAATTAATATTCCTTATTGGGTAGTTTCTCTTAAGAATTGTATTACAAATTTGCAAATAGAATGATTTGAACAAAATGAAGTAAAATCGTAATGTGTAATGAATTATAAGTATAGCATTATATTCGTTTGTCTGCTAAGTATTTTAATTTCTTGTGAGACAGGCAATAATGATAATGAGAGAATAGAAAATAATGGTGTAAACTTGAGGTGTCGTGAGATTCCCTTGTCATTGGCCTACTCAAGTTCTCAGATTAACGCTGCAATCTATCGAGTTAATTCTATTACTAGTGATAAGAAATTTCAGGTCGCATCCTATTACGATGGAAACGGCAAGGTTGTTTTGGCAAAACGCCCCCTTGATAGTGATACATTCGAAATTGTAACTACCGAATATACAGGTGTCGTTACTGACAATCATAATATTATAGCTGTTGCTATTGATGGAGATGGCTTTATACATCTCACCTATGACCATCATAATGGGAGATTAAAATATCGCGTTAGCAAGAATCCATACGAACTGCAATTTGGTGAATTGCAATATATGGTTGACAGTATGGAAGAACAAAGGATAACGTATCCAGAATTTCATCGAAAACAGGATGGGAATTTGATTTTTGTATACCGAAATGGACGTTCAGGAAACGGTGATATGATTATGAACGAATATTCTGTTAAAGAAAAAAAATGGGAGAGAAAAACCAGTAAGCTGATTGATGGGGAAAATTTACGCAACGCATACTGGCAGATGTATATGGATAAAAATGACCATATTTACTTGTCATGGACTTGGCGTGAAACGACCGATGTCAATTCAAATCATGACATCTGTTATGCCCAAACCATAGACGGTATAAATTGGACGGACAGCAATGGAAAACCTTATGAACTGCCAATTACAATGCGAGCTGCAGAGGTCATACAGGAGATACCTCAAAACAGTGACTTGATGAACCAAACAAGTATGACTGTCGACAATAATAATATCCCGTACGTTACATCTTATTGGAGAGATTTCGATAAGTCAGTACCTCAATATAGGATACTTTCAAAAAGCGGGTCTTCTTGGTCGCAGATTTATGAAAGCCAGAGAACTTCCCCATTCACATTGACGGAAGGGCAATCTCTAGGGAATAGATTTCCAATATCTAGACCAAAGATTCTAATTGATGATTTTGGACATTGTTTTTTGTTCTATTGCGATGAAGAACGAAATAGCATGGTCTCGTTAACATATTGTGAAGATAGGGGAAAGACACATTGGAAGACTATTGATTTGACAAACTATTCGGTAGAGGCATGGGAGCCAACCTATGACAGGGAACGCTGGAAGCGAGAAAAGGTAATCGATTTGTTTGTTCAAAAAGTGTATCAAGGCAAGAACCTTAGCTCAGAGCCTGAAATGGCAAGAGTTTTGGAAATAAGGATAAGATAATATGATAGCTCAATAAATGAGTAAGACTAAAGTAATATTATCAGGAGTGGCTTGGACTATCATACAGAATGTGGTGAGCATTCTGTATGGAATAGTGTCTGTGCCTTTCCTTATAAGCTATTTTGGGAAGGAAGAGTACGGTCTGATAGGACTGGCTTTATCGGTAAATGTCTATATCCAGTTGCTGGATATGGGAATGACCAATTCAAATGTCCGTTTTTTCAGTGAATATCTTGCCAAGAAAGACTCGCTGAAGGTACAGAGTCTTTTTAGTCTGACCCACCTCTTTTATTTGATAATAGGAGTTATTAACACCATAGTTCTATTTGCAGTATCCCTTTATGTAGAGAATCTTTTTAAGGTTACACCAGAGCAGGCAGTTACATTGAGGCACCTGCTTTGGGTACTGGTGATTAATGCTACTTTTTCTTGGGTATCAACCTGTTTTGATCAGTTTTTAAGGGCGAATGAACTTATTGACTGGATCAAAAAAAGAACTACCCTTCTGAAAATTCTCCAGTTTGTTATACTTTTTGCGACAATCCAATTTAATTTATCAATCGAGTTGTATTTTGCCGGCTATATTTTTATTATAACAGCTATTCTTCCATTAACGATATTGAAGTCTAAGAGAGTTTTTCCAGA
>Ga0326512_10004105_pt1 | contig 10607 bp, 8 predicted proteins | sample 1_2617_0518_D_FD_203652 | JGI IMG/M metagenome (GOLD analysis project Ga0326512, IMG submission 203652) | Bovine rumen microbial communities from UC Davis, California, United States - 1_2617_0518 | ecosystem: Host-associated > Mammals > Digestive system > Stomach > Rumen | place: USA: California...
CAATACTTGATGGGACTACGCAAATATCATGTTGACAAGGACTACAAAGCAGCCATCGATTGCTTCAAGAAAGTGGAGAAAGCCAACAACATAGAGGGAACGACGATGCTTGCCGTCTGTCTGGCCAACAAGGACTACGAGAAGCGCAACTTGAAAAAAGCCATCAAGCAACTGACAAAAGCCGTTGCCACCAGCCCTGCTGCACAGTATTATCTCTCAGCGATGTATGAGACGGGTACAGGTGTAGATAAAGACGATGCAAAGGCCGTGGAGTTATTGAAGGCTGCTGCCGACAATGGGATTGCCTATGCGCAATGTAAACTTGGCGATCGCTACATGACAGGCAACGGTGTGGAGCAGAACGCCACCAAGGCCGCCCTTCTCTATCTGGATGCTGAGGCCCAGAAACACCTCGCTCCACGGTCTGCCAAGAATCTTGCAGAGTGTTACAGGCAGAGACTGTCCGTCCTGTCAGACCTGCAGAACGCAGATAAACGCATTGAGCAACTTGGTAAGCAGGAAGTAAATAACAATCTCATCAACATATTGAAGCTATTAGAGAAGTAGGCTTTGGGAGCGTGAAGACTATTCGGAATAATGAAATGATTACTGTTTTCTGGCCAAAGTTACGAAAAAACATCTTGAAATCAAAAACTATCATACAAAAAACATGATTAATGGTAAATAACAAGAAATACGAATTCACCTTACCGATAGGCACTAAACTCAAAGGGGCCAAGACCTACCACATTGAAGAAGTGTTAGGACAGGGCGGCTACGGGATTACCTATAAGGTATGGGCTGTCACGAAAGAAGGGCAGATACCTGTCAAAGTGCCGTTTGCCATCAAGGAACATTTCGTGAACGGACGCTGCCACCGTGCTACTGACGGCGTGACGGTAGAGTATTCGCAGGAGGCAGCAGAGGACGTAGAGGAGAGTCTGAAAGACTTTGTCAAAGAAGGCCGGCTGCTCAACGGCATCTGTCAGTCTGTAGACGAGGCCGTCAGGTATATTGTGCCTGTGAACGAGGTCATTGAGGTGAACAACACCGCATACTTCGTCATGCAGTACCTTGAAGGGGGCAGCTTGCGAAGAATGGTGCTTAACAGTGGGGCATTGCCAGAAGAGAAAGCACTTGCGCTCATGAAGCCGATAGTTCGTGCAGTTGACTTAATTCATCGTCACAAGGTCCTTCACATGGACATCAAACCAGAGAACATTGTAATGCACCGCAACCTGCTGACAGGCCTGGAAGAGCCAGTGTTGATAGACTTCGGTGTGTCGCTGCACTTCAACAAGAAGGGGGGCCTGACCAGCAAGCACACCTCTTTCGGTCATACAGAAGGTTTCTCGCCCATAGAACAATATGGAGCGATGGAAACTTTCGCCCCGTGGGTCGATGTGTATGCCTTGGGGGCTACATTGTATTACCTCTTGACGGGAAAGACACCACCAAAGGCATTTGACTTGAAGCCCGAAGATATCGGAAATAGCCTCCCGTCGAATGTCAGCCAGCGAACAATGGCTGCCATCAAGCATGCAATGGCGAAGGACTATCACGCCCGAACTCAATCTGCCAGTTCCTTCCTATGGGAGTTGGAGAATGACAACGAACTTATTGGGATGGAAACTTCTGATGAACAAAAAGAAGGTGCGGACAACAATTTAACGGTAAAAAAAAAGATAGTCCAAACGGAAAGAAAAAAGTCCTCACCTTCAGTCCCCCCGACTCCCAAACGGAAATGGATCTGGCTGTTGGCAGCATGTGTTGTTTTTGTCACCGTGTATTGGAGACACAAGGTGACACATGAAAACAGAGTTAGCTCAGATTTACAAGAACAGGTGGATACCGTACCAATTTCGACATATACGATAGAACAGGACACTCTTATACATACGCATACTCCCGCAAAGGAGAATGAGAATGAAAGATTAACACCTTCGACTAACAGAGAAAAGGAAAAAGAGCCTGCAAACACAAAGGAAACATCTCGCGATAAAATTATAGAAGAACAGTTCCAGAAAGCAAGAGGCAATGAAAACTGGGTCCTTATGAGAGAACTTGCCAAAATAGGGTATAAGCCTGCATGTGGTGCTCTAGCCATACACTATTTATCCTCCTCTGCAACCTCAGAGAACCACTGTCGCGCTTACTATTGGGCCCAGCAGTCATCTCTTAGCGACAGGCGACGAGTGATGAAGTTCTTAGAAAAATACGGATTCCTCGTAGATGGCACACCAGTTGCGCCTTGCGACAATATTATTTATTAACTCAAAATTTAAAACAAATATGAAACGAAAGACATTGATTACTATTATTCTGTTTCTAATTGGTATTGTCACGTCATTCAGCCAGATTCCCTCACACCTATTGCAAGGTGCTATGAATGGTAATGCAACGATGCAATGGCAGGTCGCCAAGTATTACGAAAACGGTCAAGGTGTCAAGAAAGACACTGATGAAGCTATCCAGTGGTACAAAAAATCGATTGCAGGTGGATGCAACACAGCCAGCGTTCACCTTGCTGCCCTATATGAAAGCATAGGAAAAAGAGGGGATGCTTATATCTACTTTATGCAATATTATACCGATGTCAAAGAATCTTTGGAAGGCAAGGGAAAAGTGGACAGAATTGAACCAAAACTACTTGCACTGTCGCAGTACAAAATCGGAGAGTATAAACTATACGGCTTTGATGGCATAGAGAAGGATGTGAAAGGTTCCATCACATTTTTCCGAGATGCAGTTTCAAATAATTATGGTGATTTTGCTTATATCAATCTTGCAAATGCCTATTTGGAAACAGGAGATTCAGCTAAGGCTCTCAGCTATTTGGTAATTGCAGAAGACAAGTACCATAGCGATGTATCGAAAGTGAAACTTGCTCAATGTTATATCAAAGGTATTGGATGCAAAAAAGACTACGATAAAGCATACGAATTGTTGGAATCAATCGCGAACAAAGGTAATAATATTGCCTTGCTGACTATCGGCAATCTCTTTTATTCAAGGGATTTTGGGCGTCATAACTATGCGACTGCATTCAGATGGTATTCAAAATTAGCAGAGAGCACAAACAAAATTTATAAAGGCACTGCACTGCGTAAGCTATCTGCTATGTATCGCTACGGTTTAGGCGTAAAAGAGGACTCCAGCAAAGCGGAAACTTTGTTAAGAGAAGCGGCCAGTTATGGTGATGAGGATGCTAAGAGCCTCTTCGATTCGAAGTTTTAACGAGAATAAAGATTTTTTCTAACAGTGTTGATATGAGCATGAATAGATCTCTTTTCAAATTAATTATAGTTCTTTGTATTCAATCAATAGGTCTGACATGTATATCTGCCCAGAATCTCGAAGACCCATTCAATGAGGCAATGAAGCTGTTTAATGATTACGATATGATGGAATATGCCCCTAATCATTTCTATTCTGCTACACAGAAGCAATATGAAGCTTTATGGTTATTGATGAAATCTAATAACCCAAAGGCAAAACAGTATATTGACCAACTTAACAGAAACGGCTATACCCTGCCTTCAAAGGGCTATACTAAAGACTTGGAATCATTGGCGAAGAAAGGAGATATACGTGCGATGGCAGAAATGGGGCAATGCTATCAGTACGCATTAAATACAGTATATGATTTTAACAAGGCTGAAAAGTGGTATATCAAGTGCAACAAGAAATACCTGAGTATGTATAGGGGCAATCCACAATATGCACCAGCAGAGGTCACTCTCGCTAATAATATCGCTGTATATTCTTTCGGAATAATCCTATTTCAAAAAGGCGATAAAGTCAATGGCACTAAGAACCTTGGCAGTGCATCGGATGCCGGATTTCTGCCAGCCAAGTATGAACTCGCTCACCTATTTGGAACATTTGAAGACAACGAAACCTTAGTACAAAAATCAAAACAACTCTACAAACAAGCTGCCGAACTTGGTGATCGTTTGTCGCAACGAGAGCTTACCGAATACTGGAATATGGCGGCAGAAAATCATGATGCAAGATGCCAACAATATTTGGGCCAGAAGTATTTTTGGAATGAAGAATATGAAAAAGCTTACGAATGGTTTGTACGATCCTACGATGGAAACGACAGCAATGCCCCACGATATATTGGAATGATGCTAGAGAATGGATTCTACTTGAATAAAGATATAGACAAAGCGATAGAATTTTATAGAGAGGCTATACGAAGAAGGGGTGACAGATATTCCTTTTTTTTCCTCGGCAATCTGCTTTATAAGCAGCGAATGTTTGACGAGGCTTTTAGGTGCCTAAAACGGGCAGCCGAGGGAGGGAAAACGAAAGTTCATGGGATTAACTGGATAGAAGACGGATTAAAGGAAGCATATCGGCCACTCTCTAACTGCTATCGCTATGGACTTGGGGTAAAAGAGGATGCCCAAATGGCAGATTATTGGTTCAACCAAGCAGTTGAGAGTGAAGATCGGACTGCTTTGGAACTATTGAAATTGAGTAATAGCAAGTAAATTACAAGAATGATACAGTCTCATGATAAAATGACCAACAAAAATACCGATATTAGAATTTTGAAATTATGAATACCAGAATATTTTGGCTCGTTGTAATACTCCCCCTCCTATTTATGGGAATCTGCGCATCAGCCCAGAACACATATCTTTATAAGCGTGTTATGATTGTGAAAGACGGTATCCAGTCAAACAAAAATGATGATGCCCACTACATCGCTTTCACAGATAAAGGGTGTTACGAGTCGGACAAGAAGGGATTTACCACTAATCAAGGTTTTCTAGAGTTCGTGAAAAACGAGAATAACCTACACTGCTATTATGGCAGTTGCTCATTCGGGAAGGCTCATTACTATTTCTCAGCTGATTATAATCGTCTGAATGTCAAGTTGAATGACAACCTTGTCTATGTCTATCAAATTGAAAGAAGTGGGAAAACAAACGCTAAGTTCAGACCGATGTTTTCAAACAACGGAGGAAGTGGCGGACTCGTTTCTCCTCCTTTAGTAAATGGGGGCACTTCAAGTGGCACTTCCTCAGGAGGTGCTTCACATATAAAATGCACAGACTGCAATGGTACGGGAAGATGCCGTCATTGCAACGGAAGAGGAACAAGTATTCTTACAGGTCATACAGAAACATGTGTGATATGTGGAGGCAGTGGATCATGTAAGATTTGCTTTGGGAGAGGAAGACTCAGATAATAATATTAAAATAGGTAAGATTATGAAAAAGATTTGTTTGATTATTGCCATGCTTTGGGTTAACGTCATGGCTTGTATGTCTCAGACATACTATTATAAGTACCTTTATACGGTTAATAAACAGACTGGTGCGAAAAGTAGTCCAGGGGATGGGAAGACTGGAATGTATATCACCTTTACAAATAATAAATCCCATTGTTATCATAGCGATAAAAATGGAAATGTGTATAAACCGAATAGAGGCCCTTATGCTCCTGCTACAGATGAACGTATGGAAATATACAACTATGAGAGTTCAAACAATGGCATTCTTGTTTATAGGCAAACCAAGGTCGAGTTGGGATTCGGCATGGCAGCAGGGGGTTGGGGAACATATTCTTTCTCCAGTGATTACAATCGGATGAATTTAAATCTCGCTATGTATGATTTGGCTAATGACATTAAAGTCTATGAACGTAGTACACCACCCGAGCAGCAAACAGCACCACAACAATTGTATTAAATAATATCATGAAGTTATGATTGAAGAATTTTACTTTAGGGTGAAAGAACGAATATCTGTTTTTGTATTAATGCTACTGCTTGTAGGTATCTATTCATGCAGCAGTGATGACGAAATTGCGACGGCAGACCATACTGGTATGGGGGTAGGGGCAATTGCAACGGAGAGTGGGGACAACTACGAAATAACATATCAATTCAAGGATGGAGTCATAGTACTTGACAAGAATCTTATGAAGTATCTCACAAAGGTTGAAAGTGACAGCATCCTTTTCTTTAGCAACCAAATGCCAGATTCCATCAAACCAAAGATTGGACAAATATATTCTGCTCGTGTCACAGAAAAGACACCTTATGGTCTTGGTAATGAAGTGATTTCTTTATCTGATACAGAGGATGGCAATATTAGATGTGTTACTAAAGTAACTCCTCTTGAAGATATCTTTGAGACACTGGAATTGAAGACAAATATCTCTCTCTCAGATATTCTCGATAACAAACGGGGCTTCTATGATGAGAACGGAGATTTACATGAAGCATCAATGGCTAATTACGATGAGTTGCAGTGGGGCAACGAGTCTTCTTCTGCAAAAACCAGAGTGAAAGCCGGATCCCCGGAAGTTCTAATAGTCCCAACTACCATGAAAGATGATGAGACTGGCTTATTTACCGAAGGATCGGTTGCCCTTGGTGGAATCCTCACCATAGAGAAAGATAACGAGACTGGGTCATTTGAGAACTCTATTGAACTCTTTGCAGGCATTAAAGGTGACATCGGTATTGAACGTAATGCCGGTAATAAGGAGAAAGGACTGCTGAACGTCCCCCTTCTCACAATTCCCATATATAATGGATTGATTATCGCAGGCCCTATTATCTTACGTCCATTTGTCTCTGTAGAAATAAATCTGAAAGGCGAAGCTAATGGAAAGGCTACCTTTGGGATTGGTTATCAGGGTAGTTTAAAATATGGGTGGAATGAAAAGGGCAAGATCGTTGAGAACAATTTCAAAAAGACACCACTGGAAAATTTGCTTACCAAATTTGAGTTGAATGGGGAGGCTCGAATAGGACCAGAATTTGCATTCAAAGCAGGCACAGGCTTATATACAAAGAATTTAGCTGTTGTCTTACAACCAACGGTAAGTGCAAGTGTTGGAGCAAGCATCACATTCAGTACAGAGGTGAGACAAAACAAACCTAAGGTGGAAGCTGATGCTGATGCAACCTTCGATGTCGAGGCTGAGTTAGAAGGCGCTATAGAAGCTAATATCATGGGGAAGAGACATAAGATTGGTACTTCTGACCTTCAAAAGATATCTTTAAACATTTGGAATACGACAATTCCAATATTCCCAAAACTGGACAACGAGAGTTTTGACATTAATGTCAGAGAGGGATTCACCCCTTTGATGTTTGATGCTCAATATTCCGTAACAGGTGGGTTGGTGGCTAAGCTTTGGGGTGGTAAATTGGGATTACGAATCGAGAAAAACGGTGAAGAAATCTATACAAAGCAATCTGGTGCCCAAATACTTTTTAGCGCACCAACGACTTCAGCGTTTGAACTAGACGAGTTGGAAGAAACTGTTTCATATACAGCCGTTCCTTGCGTTTTATTCAAAAATGCAATCTATGAATGGAACGGCAAAGACTTCTCTTCAAGAAAGCAAGGAACTTATGATTTGACAGGAACGTGGAAATGCACCAAATATAACACTGACGGATCGGAACTAGCAGAATCGACCGTAGTGCTGAATTCAGATGGTTCAGCAACAGATACGACGACAAGCGGTACAAGTTGGAACAACGGGCATCCTGGTGGATGGAGTATTAGTGATGATGGAACAGTCAATGTAAATTTCTCATGGGCTTCTGGTACTTATAATGTGTCGTATTATGCGGAGTATTATGAGGGTAAGGTCGATAGCACTACCCCATCTGCAATCAAGGGAAAGTTGACACGGATGCATCAAGGCACAAACAGTTCATGGACAGGAGAGTATGAGTTTATAATGACCAGATAACTAACAAGCGAACATACAATATAATACACATTGAAATCAGAAGGGGACCGGTCTTTAATTTGTTCCAAAATCGATCAAAGTCCCTTGATTCTATGTTAAGTTGGATGAATAAGAAACGTGACTTTGAACCTATTTAAAATATTTGTTATATGAATAAACTTTATTATAGTCTTTTATTTGTTTTCAGTATCTCTGCATGGGAAGGGCATGCACAGAATAGTATAGATCCGATGGTAGCAGCGTCTTGGCATCAGTCTGCACCTTTTAATAATGAGTGCCCCAATGGTTCTGCTGCGGGCTGTGGAGCCATTGCTGTGGCGCAAATCCTCCATTATTACAAGATGCCAGAACATGGATATGGGCAGGCTAAATATAACAATGTGGATGTTGACTTTGAAAGTCGGCAAATAGATTGGAATCATATTCGCGACAGCTATCCGAAAGGTGGATATAGTGATGCGGAAGGCCAAGCCGTAGCAAGTCTGGTCTATCAGGTGGGGGCTGCAATGAAAATGCAATATGGCTCAAGTAGTATGCCGTCCAATTACGCAAGTATGATGTGGGGACTACAGCACCATCTGCATTTCTCACCCAAAAGTCGCTATCGTCATCGCCGATATTATTCTACGGCAGAGTGGATTGAGATGCTGAATACTGAGTTGCAAAACGGACACCCTGTGCTTTATCGCGGTGATCACACTAGTCCTGGAAAAGATAATGCCGGGCACATGTTTGTGATTGATGGTTGCGATGCGGAAGGACGCTATCATTTCAACTTCGGCCACGCAAGCAAAAGCCAAGACAAGTTTACAGACCTTAATATCATCAATCAAGGTGATGGTATCTGGCCTGGTATATATAGCGTGAGCTATCATCATCGCCAGGCTATGGTGACAGATTTTTATCCTGTTGATGGGCTTGAAGACAATGACTATGATCATACGGCAATAGTGCTAAACTCGCCTATCGTGCTTGAAGATCAACCGTACGCAAAGTCCATTCGCACTAATGGCAAGGTTCTTGCTGAATTTCAATTCCGTTATGTCAGTTTCGTTGGTGATTCCTGCCAGTTTAGTTTGGGCTTCTTTCAGCAGGGAGAACTGAAGGCCGTATCTAAGACTGTGCGCAACCCAAACTTGACAGTAGGAGGAAACACAGTGAACGTTAAACGAAATTTCACTTTGCCTGACCATCTTGCTGATGGTAACTATGAAATGAGCATTATTTCGCGTGATGACGAAAACAGTGCTTGGGTGAGAGGCTGGGACAACGCCCCTAATAATATTCCTGTCACGGTGAAGAATGACGTCTATACTTTCAATATGCCAAATTATCATACCTTGGATACAAATCTCTATTTGGAGAGCGGTTCCATTACTGAGGTACAAGACGTCGCATCGGAAAGAAAAGTGCTGGAATTAACGGTATGTAATCCATCAGACAACAATTTCGAAGACAGTTTGCGATTGTCGGTAACTGCAAACGGAGAAACACTGAATTATGATTTAGTGACTTCTATCTATGAAGGGCAGAGGATCACATATCGGTTCCTGGTTGCAAATAATGATATTGATATGAGCAACGGCTATACCGCTGAAGCTTACTATAGAGAGACTAACACGGGTAAGTGGCTTCGCCTAACTGACCAATCATCAAGCGTGAAAACCAAGTTATCATCATCCTTTGATGGCGTAGAGATTTATACCATAGGAGGTAGGTTGTTAAATCGTATCGGGAAAAACAATATCGATGTAGGATACTCGAAAATGTTGGCACAATTACCAAAGGGTATCTATATCCTCCGTGATAAAAATGGAACAAGGAAGTTCGTCAAGCAACTTTGATTAATCCAATAATGGAACATAGGATATGATACACAAATTGCTACTATACACATCGTTGATGATATCGCTGGTAGCCTGTAAATCTGACAGGGATGGTAGTCGTCGTGAAGTTGACAGACTGCCTCCCTCAAAGACGTCTGAGGTTGCCTTGACAAGCAAGAGAGCCATCTGCGTATATAGGTATAATGGATTCTCTGATAAAATGATGAGTCAGGCAATCGGGGAGCTTAGGAAATACTATCCGCGAGTTGAGTATGTCGGAACCATGGAGTTACCAGAGTGGGCCAAGTATAAAGCTAAAGGATGTTACACTGTGACGCCTATCCTAAACCAGCTTCGGAGATCCAGGAAATCGGATATTGTAATTGGTTTTACAGATAAGAGTATCTGTTATACAAAGCATGGCAAGGCGCATTACCGATGCATGGGGTTAGGCAGAATAGATCAAGGGGTGGCGGTTGTGACCACTTCCCGATTTAAAAAGGATAAGAATCTCCAGATTTATTTCAATCGCCTGGTGCTGCACGAACTGGGGCACGCCTTCGGTTTGGAGCACTGCAAAAATAAAAATTGCTTAATGGTAGCTGCCTATGGCAAGAACCAGTTTGGACATACACCTTCGTTTTGCGCAAGTTGCCGGGAGTTTCTTAAAGCAAAAGAGTGGAAGTTATAGGAAAGGAAACCATCACCCGATTCGCCACCCGTCGATACGGCGCGTCTGACTGGAGAAGTTGACACCTATTTTATATATAGTGCGGCCGTCATGCTCAAAGGGCTTGGCATACTGCTTGTCCTCGATTTGCTGAAGAGCCTCATCGGGCGACTTGTCGAGCTTGAATTCCAGAATGTAGATGAAGAGGGGTGTCTTGATAAGCATGTCGATGCGCCCGTCGGAGGTGTGGTGCTCTACCTCGGTGTAAAGACCGACCATCTTGAAGATGACCCAGATGGCATTCTGGAAATAAATCTCTGCGTCGCCTGCTATCTGGTAGTCACCGCCTGCGAAGAGCGTTTCAAGCCGCTGCATGA
>Ga0326512_10004106_pt1 | contig 10607 bp, 13 predicted proteins | sample 1_2617_0518_D_FD_203652 | JGI IMG/M metagenome (GOLD analysis project Ga0326512, IMG submission 203652) | Bovine rumen microbial communities from UC Davis, California, United States - 1_2617_0518 | ecosystem: Host-associated > Mammals > Digestive system > Stomach > Rumen | place: USA...
GGGCTATATAGTCTTTGTATTCGTCAGTCTGCGCAAGGTCTATAAATGACACTTTGATACTGTTCTTCGGCGTATTGTGCCTATTAACATATATCAAAGCAAGTCCGTTCAATGCCGCCTTGGTCGGCGTGTCTCCGCCTGCACTGAAATTGCTTGTGAAATCAACAGCCGCTACCTTCGGGCGGTCAAAATTAGCCGCATTGCTTGCATATTGAACATCAGATACGACCATTCCTGCATCATTTTTGAAATATCCCACGCATCCAGATATAACAGAATCATTGCTCTCCTCATCTGTCAAATCTGTCATGTTTTTGGAATATCTGATGGTCACGCCATTATCCGCGCCTCTGTTGTTCTTCAGATATACATCAAAATTATCCCATTCAAACTCGCCGCCGTACTGGTCGAGCATCGACCCTTCCGAACCGCCAAGCCTTGCCCTAACTGATGTTGGAGTGGTCTTGGTAAACTTTGCAACCGTCATTACATCCGTATATAAATTAAAGGAAAAGCTTTGTCCATCTGCCAGAATAGCGTTATTTTTTAAGGAATTTAGGGCAAGCTGTGCCGCCCCACTCTGGGCGGCTATACTTGCTCCTGTAGTCACTATTTCTGAGAGTCTGTATGATATATGCCTTGCGTATATTTCGACAATTCCGCTGAATGGCTTTGAGATGCTGTATATATCAAATGCCTGTATGGGCTTATCTGGATACGGCTTGGCGGCAATAATTCTGCCGACACGAATATCATCAAACTGTGCGCCCTGCAGTGGATAGGTCATATATAGTTCATACTGCCCATTCCTCTGCTCGGTGATTAAGCATTCGATTGTATCTGTCAGTCTTCCGAGTCCGTTAGTGTTGAATGATGATGCATTATGTTCAAAAAGGATAGGTATCATTCCAATTCACCCCCTTTATACTATCCACCATCGGGGCTTTATCTCCAGTTTAGTAAAGCCCGAAAATGTTATTATATTGTAACCGCTCAAAAGCTTTGGAAATCCGCCTGTTGTCATGGTCGCATTGCCGTTGCAATTAGTCGAGCCTTTGAAGCAGTTCTGCATCTCGCAGTCAATGTCCGTGTACTCATTTGCCGCACTGATTGCAATAGTTTCGCCGCCCATAGTCAAAGAGCCTGTGCTGTATGCCCTTATCAGTGGTTTTGCTTCAAATGCTGTTGGGTTTCTGATGGTGGCTCCTGTGGTAGTTATCTCAATGACATGCTCGCCCTGTTTCAAAAATCTCTGGGGCTTGCAGTCAAATTCCAAGTCAAATGTACATGCGTTATTGTACCTTTTCGGCTTGATTTTTATCTTTTTGGGAACACGCCCTTCTCTATACTCATCGGGGTTAAAGCTTTCCTCTATCCTGCAATAACCCCTCTGAGCCAGAAGGAAGTTTCTGAGCTGTTCCAGATCCTTTTCCATGTTCTCACTTATCATTATCATTGGATATTTAATATCGATGTTGTTAAATCTTCCGTGGTCAATGGTCAGCGTTCCATTGCGCCCCTGTATCTCTACTTCTTCAATATCTCTTTCGGGGGCATTATACACGTTCTCACTCGCCGCATACACCTTGAAATCCGAAAGATTTTGCCTATTTATGATTAAATTCCTTGTAATTATCGATTCTCTCATACTCATACAAATGCCCTCGTCCTTCTCAGTGTTGATTCAGTGATTTTCTGCTCAATGATTTCCGCAAGTTCCCTAACATCCTGCCCGACTGCGCCATATACGTTGATTACTACGTTGTTGCCTGTGCTTCCTTCCGAACCCTCAGAAGCTTCGTGGTTAACGCCTATATCTGGCATGTCGAAAGAGTTAGCCAATACACTTGATGTATCGCTTAGAGCATCTTCAACGGCTGTTGTTCCGTCATTAATACCCTCTGCGATACCAAGTGCGATATTCTCACCGACTTCATCGCGGAATACTCTTGAAGGGGATTTTATTTTTAGCACTTTCTTGGCTGAAGCAAGCGCCTTTTTAGCAAGGTTTTTAAGCGCATCAAAAAGCTTGCTTCCTGCCTCTTTAACACCCTTGATTATACCATCAATGATGCTTTTACCAAGAGACAGCCATTTGATACTTTTGAATGCGTTGAAAGCCCTAGTGCCTATGTCTTTAAGCAGTGTAGGCACTTGTGACATTAAGCCTCTGATTCCGTTGACGATAAATCTGATAAGGTCTGTTCCAAGCGTCTGCCATCTTATGTTCTTGAAGAAATCGAAGGCTTTCTGTCCTATGTTCTTTACTATGTCTGGGATACTTGATGCCAAGCTCTTAACGCCGTTTCCGATTGCCGTTATAATGGATGAACCTAAATTTATCCAGTTGATTGCGGTGAATACGTCCCAAATTGCCTGTATAATCTTCGGAAATTCAGCAATCAAAGTCGGTACGGCTTGGATGATACCTGTTACAAGCATCAATATGAGCTGAATGCCTGTTGCGATAAGTTTTGGCGCGTTATCATTAATTATTCCTGCTATATTTGATACGATGGTCGGTATTGTCTCAATCATGGTCGGAAGTGCCTGTATAAGACCGTCAGCCAATGCGATAATCAATGCCAGTCCTGCATCAACCATCTCACCCACGTTTTCTCTCAGAGAGCCGCTGAACTCCATCAATCCTTGCAGTCCTGCTTCTATCATCTGTGGGAAATTCTCTTTGATACCCTCGGTCAGTGACGTTATTATCTCAATAGCCGATTCTGCCAGTGTTGGGAGTGCTGATGTAATGCCTTCCATGAATCCACTTATTGCCGCAGGTGCTTGTGCCATCATCTGAGGAATAGCAGAAGCGATGTTCTGCGCAAGTGTTGTGATAATTTGCATTCCTGCTGATGCGATTGCAGGAAGGTTTGAAACAAGTCCTTCACCTATTGCCCCCAAAAGCTTTGCTCCTGCACTGATTGCCTCGGGCAACTTTGAAACTATGAGGTTCAGTCCTTGTGTTATAACGTTTCCAAGGGCTGTCATAGCTCCATCAAGTCCGCCACTCTGAAAGCCCTCTGTAATCTTTGATAATCCCTCTGAGCCAAACTGTACAAAATCCCTCAATGATGGGGTCAACTTGTCGGATATGGCTATCTGTGCGCCTTCTAAGGCTGATTGAAACAGCTTTACATCACCTTCGAGATTATCGAGCTGTGTTTTCGCCATTTCCTCTGCCGCGCCCTTTGAGTCACTTATTGCATTTGTAAGTTCGTCAAAACGCTCTGCAGTCGTTCCAACAAGTGCATTAGCCGCCGCAAGGTCTGTCTTGTTGAATATACCACTGATGATTGCATCCTTGGACTGTTGAGTCATTCCTTCCATCGCGCCTTGCAAATCGAGAAAGATTTCTGGCAACGCCCTCATATTTCCTGCTTCATCATACATATCAGCATAGGACATTCCAAGTTTTTCAAGAGCTTCTGTTCCTGCCTTGGTCGGGGTCTGCAGTGACAAGAGCATGTTTCTCAAATGTGTGCCGCCCTCTGCGCCCTTGATACCATTATCAGCCAGTGCGCCAAGAACTGTTGAAAGCTCCACCGTTCCGCCCTTAACGCCTCTTGCTGTTGCACCTATCTGCAGGAATGCGCTTCCGAGCTGTTCAACGCTTGTGTTAGACTTTGACGATGCTTTCGCCATCTGGTCAACCATCGCCCCTGTCTCATCAAGAGAAAGACCCAAAGCCGACTGCGCATCCGTCACCATGTCAGATGCCGTTGCCAAGTCCATGCTTCCTGCCGCCGCAAGGTTCAAGACATTCGGGAGCATCTTCATGGATGTATCCGCGTCATATCCTGCTAATGCCATATAATTAAGAGCGTCCGCCGCCTCAGTCGCGCTGAATGCCGTTGTCCGCCCCATTTCCTGTGCAAACTCTCTGAGGTTTCCGATTTCCCCAGTGGTCTTGCCCATTGTTGCCGCCACCTGTGACATTGACGAATCAAAGCTCATTCCTGTCTTGACTGATTCGGCACTAAAGCCAATAACCGCCGTGGTCGCTCCTGCTATTGCCGCTCCTGCTATCTTTGCCGCCTTGCCGAAAGCTCCGCCGATGCCGCCGCCTATTGAGTCTCCTGCAGCTTTAGCCTTGCCTAACTGTGCATCATACTGGCTTGAATCAAGCGAAATGGTTGCCACCAAATCAAATACATTCATTCTTTTATCACCTCGCTTCCTGCGAACTTAAATAACTTCGTTGTTATGTCAGTCACAACGCTTTCCGCCTCTTCTTCATCATTCTTTTCTGTTGGCTCGCCCTCCATTAGCTCCGCCCAACGTATACTGATATATTCATCATCATTTTTTGATACCGTGTTCTTGGCTATCACTTTGAGCGCATCCGTGATATATGTTCTGAACAGCTTTTCTTTGTTCTCCATAGTCAAAAAGGATATGTAATGTTCTATTACATATCCTTTTCCACATATTTCCAATAAATTAAAATTCAAGCTTTCAAGACTTCTCAGATATTTATCTGCGCCGTTTTCAGTGATGCCAACAAGGAGAAAAAAGAAAGCACCTCTTTGCTGTTCATCATTTCAGTCAAGCATCCCAGATACTCGGATATTGGATGCTTATCAACGTCCTTTGGCTCAACAAAGCAGGATAATGCAAGAATCGCCAATGTATCTTCAGGGTACTTTTCAAAAGCCCTGTCAAAAAGCTCTGATGCGTTTTCCATTGCATATTTCTTTTCAAGAGCCGCATTCGCCCTTATTATTGCCGCCCTTTCCTCGGGGCTTGCATCTTCTGGACATGTTTTATATTCCTGTTTTCTGTTCCTTATTGCCTGCAGGTCGAGTTCTTCAACCCACTTTGCGGCTACTTTTTTTATTTTTACCGTCTGGGCGATAAACTCAGACGGTTTGCAACTTGCTAAATTCTTCATTCAATCATGCTCCTGCGTCCTCACATACAAGCTGTGAGAGGTCATACGTCTGTACAAGGGTTTCTGTTCCGTCAGTAACGACAACTTTGAACTTCTGCGCATCCTTATCGGTGATTTTGAATGCTCCGTTCTTGTCTGGGTCGTTGATGATTTCAACAAGTCCACTGCTCTGTGAAGGTTCAAGACCAACCTTGATTGATGTTGCTTTAGGGTCAAAATTATCAAATTTGAGTGCAAGGAAGTTGCCTGCGCCCCAAGTTGTGACCAAATCGCCCTCATCAAGATATTTAAGAGTACCTTTAATCATGATACCGTCAATCTTCACATCCTCCTGCATGTCGCTAACAGAAGTCCCAAAAAGTGATGCTGTCGCACTTTCTGGAGCTATCTCAACATACTCAAAAGCGGAAGGGTCAGCCGAATAGAATACCATTGGCACTTCCTTCTGCTTCTCGATTGAAACATGTCCAGTGATTTCAAGCTTAATCTGTCCCTTTCCGTTCTTAGTGGTCTGCAGTGAGAATCCACCTGTTGAAAGAGCATTTTTGAGCTGTATAGCAACGAATCCGCCATCTGCCCTGTCACCTACCCACCAAATGTCTGTGAAGTCAGACTGTTTGAGGTCGGCTCTTGGGATGATAACCTTGTCAGACTCAATATCTGCGCATCCAAGCGAAGTCTTAATGAGTTCCGCTGTCGTTCCGAGTGATGTTGTTGATATTGTGCAAGCCCATGAATCAAGGTGTTTAAGCTCCTTCATGTTCACAGGAACGTTATCAACATCCTCTCCGAGGTCTGAGAATGTAGCAACGCATGACGGATTGATACCGCCAGTCGTTGCGCATATCAAATCTTCATTGCCAATGATGGGATTATCTGGATTGAATCTCTTTAACAAAACGCCTGCATCCAACTGCAAGCCTTTGAATGTGTTTTCGGGAATAACTGTAAATTTGCCCATTTAATACACCTCACTTTCAGTCAAGGCATAAAAACTCAGCCTGTACATTGATATAATATCTTTTAATCAGATTGTCGTCTGGGTCGTCCATTCTCTGTGCGAACGGTGCGCCCCTCGTTATATATATATACCCTCCATCAAAAGGGATTGTCTTAAAACCATAGCTTATTTCTTTGGATATTTCTTCGACTTTTAATGTGCTTTCTCGCCATGATGTAGAGCGATACCACAAATTCGCGTGTAGATTGACCACGTTTCCCAAGCTGTCCATGCTCACTGAATAAGTGATATACGGAAACTGCGCTTGGTCGGGTACGCTCGATTCATCGTATGCAGGAAGGGCAAAGCCATTCCAAAATTTATCAAGTGCCTGTACCTTGTCCATTGTCAACCTCGCTTGTCAAATGAAATTCCTCTGCTGTGACCTGCCTCATATTAAGGCTTGCGCTTGCAGGTGTATGCTTATCATCTCCATCAGAAGTCACACGAAAGATTTTTCCATCCCTTTCGCGCCTAAATACATCGTGGAATTGCAGATTTATGCCCTTTTGGGTTGTAATAGTGTATAAAGCTTTTACACCCTCACTCTGGGCAATACGTGCCTGCATGGATGAATCAAATACTATGGCACATTGAAACTCCGCGCCATCAACCCATACAGTGTCAAATCCACCGTATCCGTCTGGTGCGGTCGTTTTATCAATCATCGTGCATTTTTCCATTGCTTCATCCAGTAAAGACATATCAAATCTTCCTCCACCTGTTTAATCGTGATGCAAAGTTTTCCGCCCACGTTACCGCTGTTCCTGCCTTTGTGCCGCTTCCGCCGCTTGCCTTCGAATAAGAATAGCCGCCGAAGCTCTCAGAGCTGAACGGACTCTGTGCAGGGCTGTCAAGTCCACCATATTTTTCCTGCCAAGCTTCAATATCCGTGACAAGCTGTAGAAAGTCCCTTGGAACTTTCATCAGCCACACCGCGCCTGTGAACTCCTCGTCCTGCAGTTCTGGGATGCCAGTGTCTTTATACTGCCATACACCATCATTAAAGACGCTTTTGCAGATACGGAAATACTGTCCGTTCTGCAAGCCCATGTTAACAGGGATTGTGCTTGATGCATCAAGAAAGCGAAGCACACCCCCATCAATCTTGAATTTTCCAAAAATCCTGTCACAGCAAAACCAATTCTTGACTTCGTGGCACACTTCGCTAATCATCATATACTTATCCCTCTTTAGTTTTCTTCTTAACTTTAACAGTTTTGGCAGGCTTTTTTGCAGCTTCCTTTGCTTTCGGCTTGCTTTCGGTTGCCTCTTTTTCAGAGACAACCTCAGAAGCCTTTATAATGGCATTAGAAGCACTTTCACCGCTTTCCTCGATAAGTTTTACCCCTCTTTTATTTGAGCCATTTAAAAGGCTTTTAACGCGCTCAGATGAAGGGGTCATGCCCTCGCGTGGGTATGTGTCACCCACGCGATAGACATGATTGTTATCTTCCAAATCAGTAAAGTAATGAATAACCTTATACATTCAATCATGCTCCTGTTGATTCCAGAGTCAAGCCGCTAAGGTCAAGATACTGAATATTCTTCTTGCCGTTTGCCGCGGTCTGAACGATTTTAACCTTCTGTGTATCCTTGTTTGAAATCTTAAATACAGCGTTCTTGTCGCTGTCGAGTGTCTGGAGCGGCATACCTGTTGCGGAAGGTACAAGACCAACCTGCACATTGGCGTATGTAAGTCCGCTAGAGAAGTTATCGAATTTAAGACCAAGGAAATATCCGTCACCATCAAGAGTTCCCGAAGCAATACCGCCCTCAATGAACTTCAATGTACCTGTCACAGCGTCTTTTGCTACTGCAATATTGCTCTGAATATCGCTTGCGCCCTTTCCACTGCCGAAGTAATCAGCACTTGTATCTGCGGCAACTGTCAAATCTGTGAGAGTTGAATCATCAACGTCAACAACTGCGATACCGTCAATGTACTCTGCCCAGAGTGTCATGCCCATAAGAGCGTAAGACTCGCCAACTGCATGTTTATAATCGCCCTGTGCGTGGAATCCGATGAGGTTTGTTTCACCTGCTACCCTAAATTCAAGACCAAGCTTTGCAAAATCGCTGTCTGATGGGTCGATGTAGTAGAGGTCGATGTTCTCTACAGGAAGAGCAATAACTCTGCCTCTTGGAATATCTGGCTCAGAAAGAAGGAAAAGTGTTGAATAACCCATGAAATCCTTCACATACTGAAAGCCAAACTGAGTCTGTACAGAGATATTTGCTGTTCCAAGGTACTCATATACATCGAGTACGTTAGCAAAGCCGACAACCTCTGTAACTGTCCTTCTCATCTTCTGGAACTTATCAACAACCTTGCCCTTTGCCATAGCAAGTGCCATCTGATAAGTATGTACAGTCTCAACAAGTGCGCCTGTGTTGAGGAATCTGAAAAATCTTGCAAGCACGTTGCCCTGTAACTGATTAAGGAACTCATCATCAGTCTTTGAAATGGCAATCTGTGCGCCATACTTTGAAACAGCCTCGATTGATACAGCCTTGGAATACTTCTCGATAACTATATCATCGTATGCCACTGGCTCAACGCCGAACTCTGTGTATGGGATTTCCTCACCCTCACCAACAGAAGCTCCGCCCTGCAGTGAGTCTGATTTCATTACTGTCTTATATGATACAAGCTTTGTTCCTGCCGCTTTTCTGATAGGGCGCATGATTCCGAGAATCTGTCTGAGGGCATCCCAGTTCTGTGTGAATCTGGTAACAAAGTCAACCTCTCTGACTGCCACTGAAAAATCAGCCTGCTTTGTAAGTCCTTCCTTTGCGAAGAACTGAATGTTCATTGCTAATTTACCATTCTTGTTCATAATCTCACTCTTTCCGATGGATTATCAGATACCAAACAGCTCATGATTTTCGGCAATAGCCGCCTGCCTCTCCGTAGCGTCCTTAATCTGCATAATCTCATCTTTAGTCATTGTCGAACCGCCTGTGTTTTTAGGCGGATTAGAAACATCTGCACCCTCTTGGCGTTCCTGCACGATGAAATCTTCCCACTCTTTTGATAGGCTTTCTTTGAGTTCATCAGCCTTTTTGATTGAACCGTCCTTGTTAAGCTCAATCTTGTCAAAGTCTGCGACCTTTGCGACTGTATCAATGCGCTTTTCGGAAATGCCGATTTCTTTGAGCAATTCTTTATAAGCTTTTGACTTGGATGCCTTGGTGTTCTCTGCCTCAATATTGTTTTTGTAAGCTTCAAACTCCTCTTTGATAGCGTCATACTTTACCTTGTATGTGCTGTCCTTATCGCCGCCCTTTTCCAGTTCAGCGATTCTCTCATTGGCTTTGTCCAAATCGTTCTTGATTCTGTCGTGTTCCTCTGCCTTTTCCTTGAAACTGTCTCGCTCCTCTTTCAGTGCGTCCACTGTTGAAGCGTGTGCCTCAATGATTTCATCGATTTTATCAGCTTCGATTCCAAGAGCTGATAAGAATTTCCTTGTCAGTGCCATTGTCGTTCTCCTTTTCCTTTAGGTGGCTGTTCTTCGCCATTGACAACTAAATTGTACTATCAAATGTTCGAATTTGCAATATTTCAGCCCCTTTTAAGCTCATTTTCAACGATTGACTTAAATTCATTCATATTTTTTTCAACCGCGTTTTTCAAAAATTCATTAGCCCTCATCTTATACGTGCCAAAATGCACGTACTTGCCATAATAGACATTCGTGCCAATATGTACTTTGTCTTTGTCCGTCTTATGGGTGATGCTGTTTCTGAGTCTGCCTGTGTCTATTCTTCTCGGGTCATTGTCCAACTCGATTTTAGCATATCCCTCGCATTTCAAGCCTATCATTTCAAGGGCACGTGTCTTGGCGGCGTTGAGGGCGTTGATTGCATCCTGTGAATGGTCATTCTGAATCATAATGTCCACCCCCTGTCATTACCTGTCATTAATCATCTCATAAAATTCCTCATAAGACTTTCTAGCCTTTTCTGGTGCTTTTTCTGTAAGTCTGTAGCAGTTTTCATCCTCATCATAATAGTACCAATCTTTGTTCTCCATAAAATACGGTCTTTCCAACATATTAATAACCCTCTTTCTTTAACCACTTAATCATAGCATTTCCCAACTGGTTAGGCTGTCCGCACTGGCTGTTTGCAAATACCTCTGCAAACATTTCAAAGTCATTCGTGCGTCCATACTCGCTTAATTGCTCCGATAACTTAAAGTTTGAATTGTCTTTTTTCGCAATGGCAACAATTTCTTTCATTATTCCTTTTGCCTGTTTTTTATGCTCCGCTCTTGGGTCTGCTACTATGTCCGCATCAAATTTAGTTCCCCATTCTGTACGGCTTTTCGAAATTGCCGCTTCCAGTATATGTCCATATTCATGCGTTACAACATAAGTATTCCAATACTCATCACTTGCAGGCATGTTCCAAAAAGATTTTCTAGCCCTTTCAAATGCATTTTTTAGAGTGTTCGGGTCTTTGTAATAAGTGGCAACTAAAGAGAGGTCTGTATTTTGAGTCCTGTTGTTGTAAGAAGTCGATGTCCAAGCTATTGCCCTTTTATACTTTCGTGAACTGAGTTCCCCTTTGTTTTCTGGCTTTATTGCATGGAATCTGGCATTTAATTCTAAAAGCCTATTGGTATTTGCAACCATTAGCCCTTCATCAATGCTTTTGAATCCTTGTGCAATTGACCCAAACAATCCGCCCAGTTCTTTTAGT
>Ga0326512_10004107_pt1 | contig 10605 bp, 7 predicted proteins | sample 1_2617_0518_D_FD_203652 | JGI IMG/M metagenome (GOLD analysis project Ga0326512, IMG submission 203652) | Bovine rumen microbial communities from UC Davis, California, United States - 1_2617_0518 | ecosystem: Host-associated > Mammals > Digestive system > Stomach > Rumen | place: USA: California...
TTACCCTTTCCTCAGGAGCGCAGTACATACCGTCCCCCTCCTTTATATTGTATATCTCGTAAAACATTTCGCAGTTTGAAAGCACTGCGTTGATCCTGACCTTTCCGGGACTATGCTCATCGCTCTCCAAGGCATCTATCGCATAGCTGTCTACCCGTGTCTCGGCGTATGTGACTGCGTAATTCTCAAAGTATTTTTTCAGTTCCACCTTATCATCTTTGAGGATATTCACAATACATTCCATTGAACCTAAATCGGCATAGTTCTCGCCGCTTGTTTTTTTGCCGTCAACGTGATAGATATCAAGCACGGTATAATCAGAGAAATAACCCTGCATTTTTTCTGCTCTTTCCACAAATGCATTTCTGTCGGTATCAGAGAGCCAATCGGGAGCATATTCGCCGTTTTCGTTGTAGTCCATACACATCGTATCAAAGCCGTGACCCATTTCGTGACCTATGATCGCACCCAGTCCGCCGAGGTTCGTTCCGATATCGGCTTTGGGGTCGAAAAAAGGAGCGTGCATGATCGCCGCAGTTATGGTAACTGTATTGTTTGGATTGTAGTTTGCGTTCACTTCATAGGTTGCCATTATGGGACGTGTCATATCGAACTTCGCACCGATATTCCCAATGTTGTCATCATAGGAGCGCTCCCTTATGGCATGGAGCGTCTGCGGATAGCTTTCTTTTATCAGTTCCGCACGGGTCGGGTCGGTTTCGGATACTGCCGCATCGGGCAGGATAAATCTCATATTATCGAGTTTTTTGAGTAACGCCTTGCGTCCGTCCTCTGTCAGCCAGTCTGCACCGCTGATAAGTTCACGGTAGCTTTGTCTTAGCTGTTCGCACATTTCACGAACAGCGGCGTCCGCTTCGGCAGTGTAGTATTTTTCGGCATACAGTGCGCTCAGGTCATTTACAAAAAACAAATTTGATGCGATCGTATTGACACACACGGAATACTCCTTTTCCTCTCCGCTGCCGTATTCCGAAAGGCTGTCCGCTTCGGTGCTTAAAAACTCCATATTTGCCGTCACAAGTTCGGAAATAAGTATCGTTTTCCAGCTTTCAAGATTTTCCTCTGTCATCATCTCATTCATCTTTTCAAGCTGACCTCTGTCCTTTACATACCAGCCGCCATAGGTGTTTTCATCAAGCCCGAAGAACAGCTTTACCACGCTTGTATCAAGATTAGAGAAAATGCCGTTCATATCCTCCTCGCTGACAAATTCAAAAGCCGCAAATGGGTTTGCCGCTTTTCCTGCCGAAAAATCGGTACTGCGGGCAATTTCCAGTGCAAGATATACCGCCTGCTTTGCTTTGCTGTCGGCGGTGTCCTTATCATAGCTTATCGCCATCAGCATATCTCTCATGTAGTTTTTCATGCTGATACACGCTTCATCGCTGTCGGATATGTCCTCATAAGAATTTCCGCACATTCCTTTGCTCTGGTCTATCAGCAAGGCGAATTCGCCCGACTTGAAATAATTTTGTCTTACCGTTGGCACAAAGGGCGTATTCGCTCCGTATGAACGGTACAGCTTTTTCCAAAGTTCCATTAGTTCACCGATACTTCCGACACTGTTTATCTTATCGCACAAACTGCGTATCTCCGAATACACCGCCTTATTATCATCAAAAGCCATTGCCTGATCGTAGACATTTTTTATCAGATATTCTGCGCTGCCCGGCTCATATTCTTCCTCCGATGTAACGATCTCGCTGATAAGTCCGAGTACTTCCTGTACAGTCTGTGCATCCACTTCCTCAAAAGTACCCCAGGTCATTTCGCCGTATGCAGGCAGAGTGCCGAGCAGATGTTCTGCGTTGATATATCCGTAAAAGTCGTCCTGCGCTCTGATCGCCGATACGTCAAGAACTTGATGAGCTGCAGCCGGTTCAGCAGATGTTTCCTTTGCGCTGTCTGGTGTACAGCCGCAGAGCATTCCGCTCATAACAGCAAGTGCGGAAATAAAAGATATTATCCTTTTAGTTTTCTTCATTTTCAAAACACCCTCTTGTATTCTTTTTCCTTTGATATATGTATGATACTACCGCACTCTTAACGGAACAATTGCCAAACATTAACTGAACATTAAATTATTGAGTTGCATATAAAAAAGGTCTTATCCCTGAATTAACAGAAACAAGACCACTTTATATATTTCGTTATATCTGAACTTCTATCATTAAAGTCACGCTGTCCTTGAAGCCGACCTTGTAAGCAGTGCTCATCTCAGCGGCGGCGGTATTGCTTACGCAGTCGAGGATTTTGTGGAATACACTTGCACCTGAATTCTTAGACTTGGATGACTCATATACTAAGGCCGGTGCGAGACTGGAGCTTGAATTACTTGAGAATGAATATGGAGATGGTGGCTACGATTCAGAGATGGAATATATGAAGAATCTCTACGATGAAGAGAATATCCATTCCTTCCATGATCTTTACATAAAAGTTTTGGAGTCTATAATTAATATTAAAGTTTTATGATTAAAGTGGGGCAGTTGAAAAGCTGGCCCCAAGTCTACAGTTAATATCTAATAATTATGAAGAAGAAAAGAAGGTTATCACAAGTCTTGAGGAAGAACTTAAGATTTGTGATGCCTTCTTTTTAGCATACGAAGCGTGAATTCTAGGATTCAATTGAAAGTTTAGAAGTTGATATTAAAAATTTCAAAGAAAAATCCCCAAAAGATGCCTATAAGATAGAGCATGCAAAGTATTTTGAAGTTTTCCCTTGGGTGATGATTATTTGTCCTGAAGAGAACAAGCAAACCTACACCTGCATTTACCATGAGGCCAGACATGAGCTGACCTGTTGTTATCATGCCATCTAAGAAGAGCTGAGTGATTATGATTGATGAGGCACAGTTTGGAATCAGTCCTATAAGGGCGGTTAATAAAACTCCTATAATAAGCCTATTAGTCAAGAAAGATCTAATTACATCTGATCCAAGAGATTCAACCAGGAGGGTTAAAATTATTGATATTATGTAAATGAAAATTGTAATGTGGATGGTGTGGCGCAGGGCATCTATAAATACGCCCTTATCTTCAGTGTCATCGCCGTGCTCTTCCTCGCAAAGTTCAGATATTCTTTGTCTTGTCTTGTATTTGAACCTTGTAAATGACAGGAGGGTGTCGACCATAAATCCACTAAATACAGCTATTAGAGCCTTTGATAAGAGGATTTTTAAGATTGTTGGCAGGGCAAGGTGCTCTGATATAAATAGTGGCAGCATTTCATCTGAAGTGGAGAGAAAGACCGATATGAGGGTACCTATAGATATAAGTCCTCCGGCGTAGAGAGAAGATGCTGCTGCAGAAAAGCCGCATTGAGGGATTATTCCAATAATGCCTCCTAAAATAGGACCAAAGCGGCCTACATCAGTCAGCTTTTTAGCTGAGGCATCGCTGGTTTTTCTTTCTAAGGCCTCCATTATTAGGTAGGTGATAAAGAGAAAAGGGATAAGTTTTAAGGTGTCTATAGTGGCATCCTTAACTGAGTCGATTAATTTTTCTAAAATGCTTTCAAACATAGTATTTCCTTTTTTTTTAAAATGTATTTTTTAAAATAAATATCCTAATCTTATATCCTCGAATAAGTAGATTCTATAATATTCAGCTTTTGTAATAAGTAGATTCTATAATGCTCAGAAGCTGTAATTGTATTTGATTAATCCTTGGAATCCTTACATTGCTTGCACAGACCAACCAGAACAGAATCTTTACAATCAAGTGCAAAGCCGTGATCTGCTTTGATGTGGCTGCTGATTTTTTTCATAAAATCGCAGTTGAGGTGGATTACTTTTCCGCATTTTCTGCATATGAGATGTAAGTGGCTTGTACAGCCCATCTCTGGGACAAGATATTGATAATAATTTTCTTCCTCATTGGAAATTTTGAACCTGTTTAAACTCTTTTCTTCAACAAGACGGTCTAGATTGCGGTAGACGGTGGCCAAATTGGCTCCCATACCGTCTTTATCCATGGCCTTATGTATGTCAGTGGCGCAGAAACGGGAATCCTTATAAGTTTTAAGGTAGTCTAGAATCCAGCTCTTGTACTTTGAATGATATTCTTTAGGCATATTTGCCTCCTCTTAAAATGCAAATCATTTGCGTTTTTGACAACGGGTTTATTATACAATAAAATTTAAAAAATGCAAGCCATTTGCAAATTTTATTTTTTTATAAAGCTTCCTAAGGGGAAGAAGTAATTTATTGAGATAGGCAGCTGATTAAAATAGTCAATTTATTGACATAGTCAATTTATTGACATAGTCAATTTATTGACACGAATTATGATTAATGCTAACATATGTTTATCTTTTAAAAATAAGGAGGAGAAATATGGACTTTTTGGTAATTATTGCTGTTGTAGTTTTATTTCTTGTTTTATGTGGATTTAGAATTGTTAAACAGCAACACGAAGTGATTGTTGAGAGGCTTGGTAAGTATCACAAAACAATGGGGGCAGGTGTAAATCTTATCATACCTATCGTGGACAGACCTGTTAAGAATATAAGCTTAAAAGAGCAGGTGTATGATTTTCCACCACAGTCTGTAATCACAAAAGATAATGTAACAATGCAGATTGATTCCGTAGTATTTGCCCATGTATTTGATTCAAAGCTTTATACTTACGGAGCTGAGAGACCTATTGATAACCTTCAGAATCTGGCAGCAACTACACTTCGTAGTATTATTGGTGACATGGAGCTCGATGCAACTCTTGCAAGCAGGGAAGAAATCAACGGCAGAATGCAGCAGGTTCTCGATGAGGCAACAGATGCTTGGGGCCTTAAGGTAACCAGAGTTGAGATTAAGAATATTCAGCCACCTAGGGAAATTGAGGAGGTTATGACCACTCAGATGAAGGCTGAGAGAGAGAGAAGACAGACTGCACTTGAGGCTAGAGCTCACAGAGAGGCTGTCGTAACAAGAGCTGAGGGTGATAAGCAGGCTAAGGTTCTTGCTGCTGAAGCTGAGAGAGATGCTCAGATTGCCCTTGCTGAAGGTCGTGCTAAGAGTATTAGACTTGTATATGAGGCTGAGGCTGAAGGTATTAAGAGACTCAATGAAGCTCAGATTTCTTCAAGCGTTCTGAAACTTAAGGGAATTGAGGCTCTCAAGGATGTTTCTAACGGCAGAGCAACTAAGATTTATATGCCTACTGATTTGACTAATATTATCAGTGAATTGGGTGTGGTTGGAGAGGCTCTCGGTATAGGCGATGCAACTTCGATTGATAAGACTGCTGCATTAAAGCCTGAACTTGAGAAGGATCCTTGTATTAATGAGAATTCAAGTGCACAGACTAAGGCAGCTTATTATACAACAGCTAACAACAACCAGATGGGAGATTCTGGACTTGTGTTAAACCAGTATGAAATTGGTGGGGATCAAGACCAGTATTTACAGCAATAATATCCAATAAAGAAAATTTTAAAAATCTAGAAAGCTGGATTAGATAGAAAAAAGCGCTTGGGTGAAGGGAAAACCTTCGCCTAAGCGCTTTTTTGGATTATTGCTTAGAGGACTTTTGACAAGAACTCTTTTAATCTAGGGCTCTGAGGGTTGTTGAAGAATTGGTCAGGTGTGTTTTCTTCAGTAATTACGCCATCAGAGAAGAACATGCATCTTGTGGCTACTTCCTTGGCAAAGTTCATCTCGTGTGTAACTATAACCATGGTCATGCCTTCTTCAGCAAGGTCCCTGATTATGCTTAAAACTTCACCTACCATCTCGGGATCCAGAGCTGAAGTAGGTTCATCAAAAAGGAGAACATCTGGATTCATAGCCAGTGCTCTAGCTATGGCAACTCTTTGCTGCTGACCTCCTGAGAGTTGAGCTGGATATTTCTGGGCCTGATCGAGGAGACCAACTCGTGCGAGAAGTTCGCTGGCGCGTTGCTTTGCGTCCTCTTTATTTAAGGTCTTAGAGAGGATAGGGGCAAGAGTGATATTGCACTCTATAGTCAGGTTAGGAAAGAGATTAAAGTGCTGGAAAACCATGCCCATCTTTCTTCTTAATTTAGAAAGGTCACGTTTCTTTGGCCTTAATTCTTGACCTTCAAAGTAAATATGGCCACTTGTAGGCTTTTCAAGAAGGTTTAAACATCTCAAGAAAGTTGACTTTCCGCAACCGGAAGGGCCTATGATTGCCACGACTTCACCCTTTTTGATATTGGTATTGATGTCGTGAAGAACCTCTTTTTTCTTAAAAGATTTATAGAGGTGTTCTACACTGATATATATATCTTTATCCTTATCTTGATTTATTGTATTAGTGTTAGCGCTCATTTTTACGTAATCTCCTTTCTAGTATCTTTACAAGACGTGAAAGTCCATCTACTAAGATTAAATAGATGATAGCGACGGCGATAAGAGGGAAGAAAGCATCATAGGTGATACTTCTTATGATGTCACCGCCTCTGGTGAGGTCGTTGAGTCCTATGTAACCACTGATAGAGGTTTCCTTGAGAAGAACGATAAACTCATTGGCGAGAGCTGGAAGTATGTTCTTAAAGGCCTGTGGAAGGATTACATGGATAAAGGTCTGGAAGTTTGTCAATCCAAGACAGGTTGAAGCTTCAAATTGGCCATTGTCAATGGCCATGATGCCTGATCTGAATATTTCAGCTACATAGGCGCCAGAGTTGAAGCCAAAGGCCATTATGGCAACAAGAACCTTGTTGATATTGTAACTTCCAAAGATTACATAGTAGATGATAAGCAACTGAACCATAGTAGGTGTACCTCTGACAATGGTGAGGTAGATATTAGCAAGTATGTTTAAGATACTGAGGGTACCGTTCTTATCATGGCTAACTCTGACTACAGCTACAAGGAAACCTATTACAATACCTATCAAGGCTGCAAAGAAGGAAATCATAACTGTGTAAGAAAGACCCTTTAGAATATAGACATATCTTGAGTCTTCAATAAAGTTGCTTTTAAAATGATCGGCCAGGGACTGACTGCTGGCGGCCTGAGTCTGATCATTGACTATAACTACGAGCTTAGTTGTGGTATATGAATCAGAAAAATTAATATTTTTCTTTCTCTCCTCTGTGACTGTCATTCCGGCCATACCCATATCAACCTTGCCGCTTGATACTGCTGTAATGATTGAATCAAAAGCCATATCAACGATCTCAAGTTTCATATTGAGCTTGTCAGCAATGGCAGTTGCAATCATAGGGTCGATTCCAACAATTTTGTTGCTTGCATAGAATTCGTATGGTGGGAAGTAAGCATTTGTCGCCATCTTTAGTGTGCCATTGGAATAGGTGAGACCCTCAGGAGAGGTGTAAGGTGGTTTGACAGAGCTATCTTCATTCTGCTGCTGTATATAGTAATCAGAGATAGCTTGAAGAGTTCCATCTGACTTCAAATCAGAAAGGGCACTGTTTACCTTGTTTAAGAGCTCTGTATTATTCTTTGCTATTGAAATAGCATAGTCTTCATTGGCAAATTCTTCTTCAAGAATCTTAATATTTCCGCTGCTCTTAACGAAGTTCTTGGCTGGCAATTCGTCAATGACTATGGCATCAATCTTACCCTGTCTTAGGGCTTGAACTGCATCGGCACCTTTTGAATAACGCTCAACTTTGGTGCCTGAGCCGTCAGTTTCGTAATCACTGATATAGACATCACCAGTTGTTCCGAGCTGTACGCCGATTTTCTTGCCTGATAGGTCATCAACAGAAGTAATCTGATTAGAACTGTCAAGCTTATTATCGTCTTGAACTGAATTAGGACTATTTTCTTCCTTTGATGAATCGGCAGCGAGTATACTGCTTAGGGTCAATGGGAGAATTAAAGCTATTGCCAGCACAAAAGCGGCAAGTCGCTTTAGATTAGATGATTTCATAAAAACTCCTCTCTTGTGGAAACTGAAAATTTACTGTGTAGTTTTTTGTAAACATCTATTATAGTATTTTTTAGGGGAAAATACAGTATTTATAAAAGATTCTTTATAAAATTTCTTTACTGAGAAAGAGAGATATTATATAATTTTTATATGGAAAAAAATGTGTATAGACACGAGATTATCGTGTTAAAAGGGAGTTATGATATCCTTTCTGCTGATACCGAATTTTATGCCTTTATCGGACAGGAAAGGTTATATAACACATTTGACAAGTTCGTATTTGAGACTGATCGTGAAGTCTTCTCCGAGGAGGTAGAAAAACTAGATGGTGAGCCTTTTATGCTGCATCTGGTAAAAGAGGATGGAGATACTCAACTATATGTGACAGCTATTAGATCTGGTGCCAATGAGTCAAGTGTAATAGTAAATCTTATAAGTTTGAACGACTGCCTAAGTAGCCTTGAAAATTTTGATCATTACAAGTTGATATGTAATGATTTCTTTAAAATGCACAATGAGCTTGCTTTTAGATATATTATTAATAGCGACATACTCGAGATATATAAAAATAATATATTTGTGCCATCTGAATCCGGGGGGATAGATGAGTTTAGACAAAAGCTTATGAGCAAGGTAGATGAAGATGAGCTTGAAAAGGCTGGTGAACTTATTTCAAACCTTCTTTTAGGGACTATTTCTAAGGAATATGTCTTTAATAGTGATATTTTGGGTGTTGAGAGTGAAAATCAGACTGGGGCAAAGACTTATATTTATATGAATTCTCTATCAGACTCTAATAATGAGGTCATTGGCTATATTAGCTGCAGTGGAGTTGCTAGCTCTGTATCAAGGTATAGGACAGAAAAGGATTCATTGACCGGGCTTTGCACCAGGGGAAATATAATTGAGATGGCTCGTGAACTTATCGATCAAAAGAGAGAAAAGGGTACGGCAATAGCCATTGTTGATGTCGATAATTTCAAGAGGGTTAATGATACCTACGGACATATGCAGGGAGATCAGGTCCTTAAGACTGTATCGGAAATTATGCTCAAAGAAGTCGATTCTTCTGGTCAAGTGGGCCGAATCGGCGGAGATGAGTTTATGATCATCTTTTATAATACCTATGATATGGAGATGACAAGGGAGAAACTTCGCAGTATTAAGAATATTGTAAATGCTACTTTTCCTGAAGGAAGCGAAGAGAGTCCTAATATTACCCTGTCTATAGGCTGTGCATCCTTCCCTAAAGATGCTGATACTTATGAAGATATATTCAAGCTGGCTGATTTTGCTCTTTATAGGGCTAAAAATAAGGGACGCAATCGCTATATTATTTACAATAGGGAAAAGCATGGCAGCTTAGAGGAGATTGAGTCACAGAAACTTGTTGGCGACAGAATTGATGTCAGAAACAATCTTGCAAAGGGCGATATTATCTGTGCTATGTTTGACAGACTCTTTTTGAAAAAAGACTATCCAATTGAGAAGATTCTGGATGATTTTGTTGTCAATTTTGGTATACAGCGCCTAATGCTTTATGGCGGAGATGGAACAAAATTACGCTATATGGCTGGCGAGAGAAGACCGGATGACGATGTTATCGAAAAAACTGAATCGTATATAAACGACGAGCAGTTTAGAAAACTTATGAAGGAATTTAACAGGTCGGTCAACGGCGGTATCAATGTAAATGATTCGGAAGTTCCAATATTAATTGTTAATGATATTCGATATTTTCAGGGTAAAAATGATGAAGTTTATCTAAAATTAGTTAGACAGGGCGTGCTTTCTATGCTGCAGGTAGTGTACAATGATAAAGTTGGCAAGCAGTTTGTCTTGAGCTTGGAATCTGTAAGTAGCAGAGTGACTTGGGATATGAGCCAGACGGTATATTATCGCCTGTTTGCCAGATTGTTGGCAATGTTTGAAATTTAATTTTAGATCGAAGGTAATTAATGAAAGATATTCTTGCACCAGTTAGAAATGGTGAGTCTTTGACAGGAAGACAGGAGCTGTGGCTGATAGCCCGGCTGAGTCTGCCTGCGATACTTGCTCAGATTTCATCAATTATGATGCAATATATTGACGCTTCAATGGTAGGTCGATTGGGAACCAATGCAGCAGCATCAATTGGACTTGTATCAACTTCAACCTGGCTTATAGGTGGAGTCGGAAGTGCTTTGGCAACCGGCTTTACTGTTCAGGTTGCACATGCGATGGGAGCAAAAGAAGAGCAGAAAGCTAGAAATATAGTAAGATACGGACTTATAAGTGCCATAACTATCAGTTTGTTAGTTATGGCACTGTGTGCTGTATTGGGCCCCTTGATTCCGGTCTGGATGGGGGCTGATCCCAATATAAGAAAGGATGCCAGTCTTTACTTTATGATATTTGGCTTCAGCTTTCCCTTTCTTGCGATTGATTATGCTGCAGGAGGAATGCTGCAATGCAGTGGAAATATGAGGGTTCCGAGCATTCTGAATATCAGTATGTGTTTCCTGGATGTTATATTTAATTACATCTTTATATTTGAACCATCAAACTTGAGCATTTTTGGTTTTAGCCTTAAAATGCCAGGTTTGGGCTTGGGAGTCCTCGGAGCGGCACTTGGAACTGCTTGTGCAGAAATTTTCTGTGCTCTGTCAATGCTCTTTTTCTTATTGGCAAAATCTGAGACTTTGTCCTTAAGAAGAGAAAAATACCTGCTCCCATATATACA
>Ga0326512_10004108_pt1 | contig 10604 bp, 15 predicted proteins | sample 1_2617_0518_D_FD_203652 | JGI IMG/M metagenome (GOLD analysis project Ga0326512, IMG submission 203652) | Bovine rumen microbial communities from UC Davis, California, United States - 1_2617_0518 | ecosystem: Host-associated > Mammals > Digestive system > Stomach > Rumen | place: USA...
TTATCAGCATATCGTTCAACTGAAAATTCTTTCACATATTTTAGTTTATATTGAGATGATCAGACACCATCTTATAATCCTGACTGTAGTGTAGTGGAAGAAACAGATGCCGAAACTGGTGACTCAAAAATAGTTGCTACATTTCCGGATGAACCATTTACTGGCTCATTAAGAATTGCCCTTGACGGAAGTAAAATAATTAGCGAATTATAAAAAAAAATAAAATAAATAAAAAGGCCTAAATAATTAGGCCTTTTTATTTATAAAAAACTATACTTATTTGCTAAATTATACCGAGGATAGAAATATGGATGATGCAGATATATTACAACAGTATAAAAATACATTACTTAGTGGTAATAATTTAAAGGACTCAATTAATAAGATGATTAAGGTGAAAAGCCTTCCTGCAGCTTGCCAGTCTATTACTACAATTGCTGGCAGTGATGAAAGAACAGAAATAGTAATAAATCTCTCTATAGAAGTATTAGATGCTTCAGAAATAGCAGATGTTAATTTGTATATTACTGAGGACTTATTCGACCCAGACGGCTTTACTCATATAGACAATGAAATATATGTCAGTAATAGAAAAATAACTGTAAATAATTGTATTAAACTTAGAGCTCTTAGAGTAGTATTTGATTTAATTAAAACTGTTAGTAATAATAGATTATCTACTATTAATATAGATGCCCCTATATATGTTAGAACCCTAAGAAATGGCATATGTGAATATAGAAATTAAAGAGTATAAAAAATATGGCAGATGAAAAACAATATATTATAGATATAGTCAATAAAGCTGTTAAGTTACTTAATGAGAAGAAGGGCACTGAGTTTAAACTTGCTAAGACTACTTTTGGTGGTTATTTTAATTATGATACAGATAAACTAGAGATTGCAGCGACCTTAACAATAGAAAATAATGTAAATAAAAAGTTTATAAATTTATTTTATGAAAAAAGCTTTTTTGATATTAATATACCATCTAAGTATGACGACAAAGCAAATATAAATAAAGCCAGTAATAATGAAACTAGACTAATACTTAGGGTAGCTTATGCTATCTGGGCTCATCGTAAATTTTTAAGCTAATATAAAAAAATATTTGCTAAATTATACATGGACCAAGTAGATTTAACAAAAAAAGCAATAGAATTACTTAATAAAAATAAGCCGATTGAAATATATCAATATAACATTAGTAGATTCGATGGACCAAGCTTAAGTGGTATTAAAGTAGAGATAAGAACCAAGAAGCTAAAATATGGTATATTAACATTTGTAATAGATGACCCTGTATATAACCCAGGCTGAGGCTGAGATGAAGATGCCAACTGTGGGGCTGATAGAGCAAAGACATTAGAGGGCAAGATAATAGTAAGACTAGCTTATATTATTTGAAAGAATTTTTTGTTCTATAGATAAATTTAAGTTCTTAATTAAAAATAATTCGCTATAATTAAATGAAGGTTGTAAAAAGGGTGAAATAGGTTTTGCCCGAATATTCCTTCTTTTTTTATACTCTTTTGCGCCGTATAATATAATATGACACTAAATACTATTTACGATGCTTTAGAACTATTAGAGCGTAATAAGAAATTAAAGATGAACTGTATCTCGTGTAAGATAACTAGAGAGTCAGATAATATACTTTGTGGATTTAATACAGTCCGAGGAGTATATACAGACTTTAATGTTTATCATAGGCCAAAGATGGAATTTACAATACAAATTCTAAAAGACGATCCTAGGATGCGAGCTGAGATAGATTATTATGTATGGATGACCGACTTAGAAGAAAATAGTATAGTAGATAATTTCATTGACAATATACATTATAGAACAAGAGCAAAAGAAGAAACAAAACAAACAATAAGATTAGCCTGGATTATATGGAACGGATATAATTATGCAGTAGAACATATAATGAAAAAAGATTATGTTGATCTTGATTGGCACCCAAGAGTTCTGGCATATAGAGAAAGTATGTGGTAAGAAGATTCAAAAAAAATGAATCTTTTTTATTTACTTCCGGACTAATAAGGTGTATAATATAAATGAGTATGAAAAATAAAATAGATAAAGAAATAGAAATAGATATGGCAGGGTATGCAGAGCAACTTAAACAGAAATTAGCTGAAGCTGCAACAAGACTTAGTAACCACGACTATACTGGAAGCTGGACGAGTGCAAGTGCTAGGATTACAAACTTATATAAAGACCCTGCAAGTATGACTCTTACTGTAACTTATACAGATGGGACTAACCAAATTATAGACTTGATTTCTAATCCGGGAGCAGGTGGGCTACAGGTTGGGATGACGAAAGTGGAGGCTGTGAAGCTGCTTACGGGAGCGCTTTCAGGCACCCAGAGCTCCGACCCCTTGCATGCGCACGTTGAAGCTGCTGGTATCAAGCCTCAGTGGCAAGACATCTACTTGAAGCAAGACGTTGACGACGCCCTTAGTAGCCGGACGCATCCAGTCGACCTTAGTAGCAAGCTCACTGCAAGCTTAGACCCAAGAGTTTTTATCGACAGCCAGCTTGGCGGAACAATTATCATAGACCAAGCTGCTTGGGCTGACCCATTAAAAGCTAAGATCGACAAAGCTAATAATACTGTAGCTTGTGTAGAACCGCTAGACCCAACAGCAGACCCACTAAGTAGCCCACATATATATTATCACGATAGATTTCCTTCTATTCCTATTCGTTCTATTATAGATGACGCGATTACAATGTTAAATAATAAGAAAAAATTACATATATCTAAAATTTCTTCTTCCCAAACTCACCCGGACTTCACACTTGCAATCTCAGCCGATCATCCAACAGACCCAGGACTTAGAAAAGTTTTAGAAGTAACATTTACAGATAAGACGTTCGATAGGGCGCATCATACAGATATAGATAAGTATGCTGGGCTTAAGGCTAAACTAGACACTAATACTTATATTAAACTTAGAATTGCTTTCTTATTATATCATGCGCTGAAGCTTAGAAAGAGTGATGCCAAAAATATAAACTTAGACATCTTTAGGATTATAAGTAGTGATACAAGGCCTAACTTTCATATTTAAAACTTATTTAAAGGGCCGTAGAGACACGAAAGCTATTTGCCAGGATAAAATACTATCCTGGTTTTTTTATATGCCCGAAAACAATGTTTTAAAGTATACCGAAAATAATTGCTAAATTAAATGAGGACAAAATTATGTATGGTTATATTTATAAAACAACTTGTTTAATCAATAAGCTTATTTATATTGGGCAACATAAAGCGGTTAATTTTGATGCTAGATATATTGGCAGTGGTCGAAAATTTAAAAAAGCAGTACAAGAATTTGGAAAAGAAAATTTTACTTGCGAGCTAATAGATACTGCAGAAAGCTTTGAAGAATTAAACAGTAAAGAAGAATATTGAGTTGAATTTTATCAAAGTCGAAATCCACTAATTGGCTACAATGTTAAAAAGGGTGGGGAGCAGCTTGGGCTTACTGGCTGCTGTAAAATAAAACGTGGTGAAGAAACAATGATAGTTGAAAGGGCAAGTGTTAAACCGTATTTAGACGATGGCTGAGCTCTCACTAACACTAAAGAGATAAGAGATGCTAAAAGTAGTATTAAATGTAAGAAGTATTATCAAAAGCATAAAGAAGAAATATTAGCTCGAGGCAAAAAATGACGTGAAGAGCATAAAGAAAGAATGCATGAATTGCAAACAGCCTGAGAACATGCACATCCTAATAGAAGCCACGGCAATAGTGACAACTATTATAAAAATCATAAAGATAAAGCAGCAGCATATCAAAAAGAATGACAAAAAAAGAATCCAAATTATAAACATGAGTATTATTTGGCACACAAAGCTAAATATATCGAGCGAGTTCGAAAAAGCAGAGCTAAAAAGAAGGCAGAAAATCAATAAAGCTGAAATTAGGGCAGTTTGAAAAATTGCCATTTTTAAATTAGTCTAGTTTCAAAAATAAGCCTCTATTAGTATACTTTGAAACTACACAGGCTGAAATCAGTATAGTTTCAAAAAATTGAAATTAGGGCAGTTTGAAAACGCCCTGTTTTCAAATAGGCTCAATTTGGCGCGATTTCGTTTCCAGATAGATAAAATGCCTCGACAACTTCGAAAGTGTCCCAGATTGTCTGTTTGATGCCTTAAAATTGGTTTTAAGCTATTTTCATATATAAGCGAGATGAAACCAGGATGATTTCACATACGTGTGCATATAAAGAAAAAGCAGCAGTGTGTCCGCCAATAAAGAGAGGTGAGGTAGGCGGAATTCTAACTGCTGCTACCGGGTCGAAACCCGTGAAAGGAGGTAATTGTCGTCATCAGGTTATCACTGCCAACTGACCGACCAAAAGAACTTTGTCTCTAAATACTTATCAAGATATCTTTAAGTTAAGTATCTTTTCTAATGTATCTTTTACTGTGAGGTGCTTTGATTAGGCAGTTTTGTTGTCGCCTCACATAAATATTATACAGTTAAAATTGTACTTTTTAATAAATTTTTTTCAAATTTGGGCGATCTCAACTGTACTATATTAACCTACAGTCACTAAGCAAAGTTCCATTTTTGATTAAGGAAAAAAGTACTTTTCACTAACCTACAAGCTAAATAAAACAATTCCAAATCAGGGCAATTTCATATGCACACATATGCGTACATATGCGTATATTATCAGCTTCTAAATCAGGGCGATTTCACTGCAGGTTAATAACAGCTTATATATATAATCTATCTATCTAACGATAGATCATATATAAGTAGCTTTCAAAACATTGTAGGTTAGCCTTGGTATTAAAAATAATTAAAATAACTATTTACATTTACTTCCAACTGTGATACAATTATAATGGGAAATGATATATTTTTTTAAAAAAAGTTAAAAAAGTTGTTATTTTACCCTGTTTCGCACTGTATAATATAATAGGGTATAAAATGAAATTGGAACAATTTCATTTATGTGTGCCACGGGCACACACGTGTAATACTAAAGAAATTCTAACTAAATAAATTTAAATCAAGGCGATTTTAATAAATTAATAAATTAATAATTTAATGATTTAATAAATTATTAACACTATGTATAAGATCTATAGACTTAGATCTAAAAGCTAAGCTTTAAAGCTAATGCTTAAGAGCTATAGCTTCTATATAAAGCTTATAGAGATCGCGCGAGTTAGTATAGCTTAAGGCATATAGCATTAGACGCATAGCTTTTATATAATAGCTTTATATATAAGCTTTTGGCGGGCGCACGTATGCATATGTACACACGTAAAATTAAAACAGTTTCAAATTAGGGAGATTTCAATAAATGGCAAATTCAACTGAAAACAAAAACATTAAATGACCTGTGATTAGATGTCCACACTGCGGGAGAGAGTACACCCCAGCTGACATATTCTACCCAGGCGAACTGATCGGAAAGCCAGTGGAAGTAGTAAGAGATGCACTTGGCAAGATCATCTATCAAGAATATGACGATGAAGAGATGCCAGCACAAGTAGAGCACTTCATCTGCGACGAGTGCGGTAAGGGTTTCATTGTTGAGCCAGTTGTTACTTATAAAGTTAAAAAAGAAGATGAAGCTAATGACTTCAGCGATCTTAGTGCGAGCTTATTAGACTAAGATTCCAAATCAGGGAGATTTCATCTAAGTGATCTACATCAGGGAAATAGTACCAAGAAAATTTTCGGGGTTAAGTTCTTTCTTAATCTCTTTTCAGTATGACCCAAAAGTAGTGGAGATGATTAAGACCTTACCAAATTACTATTATCACAAGAAAGATTACTGTTGAGAAATTCCAGCTGAGTGTTTAGCCCAGGCTCTAGACTCACTAACTTTCTTAGATACTATACAACTCATTATGCTTCCAGAAACTGTAGAAGATCCAAACCAGGGTGATTTCACTATTACCCAGGATGAGATCGATCAGCTTCACTTTAAACCTTTCCCACATCAAGTGGAGGCAATTAACTTCGGGCTAAATCCAAAGCATCAGAAATTTCTACTACTAGATAGCATGGGAATTGGGAAAACTTTGGAAATCATCGGTTTAGCGGAAACACTCTATCGCCGTGGTCTGATCGAACATTGCCTAATCATTTGTGGGGTTGATAGCTTACGCCAGAATTGGAAGGCTGAAATCCAGAAGTTTTCAAATTTGAGTGTTTTAGTATTGGGTGAGAAGATCAGTAAGACAGGTAAAGTATCATATCTCACTATGAAAGAGAGAGCTGAAATTTTAAAGAATCCAATACAAGAGTTTTTCGTTGTAGTGAATGCGGCGACATTACGTAATGATGATAATGGTGAATCTTCTTTTATTAAAGCCTGGAAGAAAACTAAGAATAACTTTGGAATGATTGCAGTAGATGAAGTACACAGATTCGCTTCATCAACATCACAACAGGGCGACAATCTACTAAAACTTAAATCCGATTACAAGGTCGCAGCTACAGGAACTCTTCTACTAAATTCACCGATCAGCTGTTATGTGCCATTGTCCTGAACAGAGAATGATCACAGTATTCTCACTAATTACAAATCCCAATACTGTACGTTCGGCGGATTCGGCGGCAACCAGATCGTTGGATACAAAAATTTAGATTCACTAAGAGAAGAAATAAATTCCTGTATGATCAGAAGAACTCTCGATCAGGTCAGAGATGATATGCCACCAAAGAATATTACTTATGAAGTAGTGGAAATGTCTACTGAACATCGTAAGTTTTATGATGCTATCGTAAATGGTGTGAAATCTGAAGCAGATAAAGTAAAGCTTAACACATCAAATTTATTGGCTTTAACCACTAGACTTCGTCAGGCAACAGCTTGCCCGAGCGTCCTGACTACCCAACCTGTTGTGTCTAGTAAAGTGGAAAGAGCTGTAGAGATCGCCGAAGATATATTGGCATCAGGTGAAAAAGTAGTGATCTTCAGTATGTTTAAAGAAACTGTACAGGCTTTAGCTACGATGCTAAAAGCTTACGATCCACTAATTTGTACTGGAGACAATACAGAACAACAGATCAAAGCAAGTGTAGAAGCTTTCCAAAACAGTCCAGATTCAAAAGTGATGCTGGGAACACATCAGAAGATGGGAACTGGATTCACACTAAATTCGGCACAGTATCTGATCTGCATCGACACACCTTGGACCGATGCTTCACTAAGCCAATCCACTGATCGTATTTGGAGGATCACCAACAAGTATCCAGCATATGTTACAGTTTTAACTTGTGCTGATACGATCGATGAGCGTGTTAGAGAAATAGTGGAAACTAAGAAAGATCTATCTGACTATATGATCGACGGTGTGGAGAATGAGCTCGCAGTCAGTGAACAGCTTTCTGCCGAGATGAGAAAGATCATCTTGTCATTATAATATACGTACGTGTTCATTTTTAATAAATTAATAAATTATTAAATCATTAAATTATTAAATTAATAAATTATTAAAAATTAGTTTACTTTTATTTAAATCTGTGTTATAATATTTGTAGAATAAAAGAGAGGTAAACTAAAATGGAACAAATGACAGTTGGCCTATTGGTCAAAAGACTTATCGAAGCTTGCCATAAAGACCCAAGCATCGCAAACAAGAAAATCATCGTAGCAGATGACAATGAAGGTAATGGTTATCATGGAATGTTCTATGACCCAACTACAAGCCCAAAAGATGTCAAAGCTAATATTGATGCCTCTAATGGATTATATGATTCCATAGAGACAAACCCAAATAACTTAATAATTTTAGGCTAATGGAGGTTTTTAAATGGGAAGAGATACATTGAAAGTAATGGGTGCTTCTAATCACTGTGATGAAGAAAGAAGCAAATTAGATTATTATGGTACAGACCCCAGAAGTACAAAAGCTTTACTAGCAGTAGAAAAATTCGACCACGAAATTTGGGAGCCATGCGCTGGACACCACTTAATGGTAAACACACTTACAGAAGCTGGTTATCACGTATTAGCAACTGACATTGCTGAGTATGATGGTGTACAACACGCTAAGATGGACTTTCTGAATGTTGAAGGAAGTTGGGATGGAGATATCATTACTAATCCACCATATGGCTTGAGCACTGAATTTGCGGTTAAAGCCCTGGAATTAGTGAAGTCTGGACATAAAGTTGCGATGTTCTTGCGAACATTGTTCTTAGAAGGCACCAAGAGATATGAGAAACTCTTCAAAGAGAATCCACCAAAGACTGTTTATGTATTTACTAACAGGCAAGTGTCAGATAAGAATGATGACTTCAGCAAAGGTTCCGCAGTTTCATACAGTTGGTTCGTTTGGGAAAAGGGTTATCGAGGTCCAACAGAAATAAAATGGATAAGTTCTAAGTAAAATTAGAACTTTTTTATTTACAAACACCATATTTTATGGTATAATAACATTATGAAGCAGAAAATTAGAGTTATTGACAAAGTTAGCGGCAAAACAATCGAAAAAGAGGTAGAAATACGAAATCTCGATCATTTCAACATACAACTTCGCAATAAACATCGTATTTTCAAGGATCATACTAAATATACACGTAAATTTAAACATAAAAAGAAATTGGAGGACCAATAATATGGAAATGGGGCAATTTGACTTTTCAAGTTCTGAAGAATTATTTAAATCACTTATAGATAGGGCTTTAACTCAGAAAAATTCTAATTTCGAATTTATTAGAAATACTGATATGCTAAGAGCAGCGAGATTATACAAATCTGGAATTAAGAAAGTTTCAAAGATGTTTAATAATTTAGTAAAAGAGCTTATAGCAAAGCATGCAAACCAAGTTAGACATGGAACAGCTACTGTTGAAACATTATTGGCTATTCTTCAATTTGAAAACTGCAGAGATTTTTATAAAAAAGAAATCGCGATTGCGAAAGATATGCTTTCTGAATATCGAACTTACGTATTTAGTGGACATATCTTCGACCAATTTGTGTGTGGCTTTACAAGACCAGATAATGAGTGTGTAGATTATAGAAAATTGCCAATTAAATTTTTCTAGGAGGAACTATTTATGGAAGAGAGAACAATTACAATCACTATTACAGAATCTGAAGCAGAAGTAGTAGATAACTACATCTTTAGAAAGATGTGCAGATTAGAAGATGCAAACTTAAAAGAAACTCACTGCTACCCAAGACTTGAATCTGTACATAGAAAGATACAAAGAGCAAGAAATAGTTTACAAAAGCAGTAAAGTATGATATAATATAGTTAAGGAGATAAAGAAAGATGAAAGTTCAAAGTTCAACAATTTCAGAAATTAATTATGATGGAAAACTTCTCACTGTTTCATTTGTGAATGGCAGAGAGTATGTTTACGAAGGTGTACCACAAAATATCTACGAGGCTTTTGCTAAAGCAGATAGTAAGGGAAAGTATTTCCACGAGAACATTAATTATCGATACAATTATTCAAGAATTAAATAAAAAACTATTTACAAATTAATTAAATAGTGATATAATATAATTGTGAAGAGTGAATGGCGACACTCTTAAATAAAACGGAGGTAAACAAAAATGGCTAAAACTTATATGACAGGCTGGGGAATGCGTGGAGAACGTACAGCTCGCGGCGGAAACGATGGCGTACAATGCGCCGCACAATCTTATGACGGTAGTGTTATCGTCAGCAACAGATACACAAAAGAGGGTGAACTTAGAATCAGAGTTGGAACTAATGATGGTTCAAGTTGTTACTCTGACAACTCAGATGATTTCATCGGAACATTTGAAGAGTTCAAGGCTTTGTTAAAACTTAATAGAGATATTAAAGAAGGCAAAGTATCAGTAGTCAGACATCGTGATCCTGATGGATCAAAAAAACTTAAGAAGCAAATGGCCTTTTTAGGCATCAAATAATCTTCTTTCTACCTTTCTGAAAAGTTGGTCAAAATGATCAACTTTTTATTTACTTTTTTATAAAAACGTGTTATAATTATATTAGAAAAGAGGTAAAAAGAATGGAATCAGAACTTAAACAAAAAGAAAACGCTATTCAAGATTGGACTGATATGATCAAAAAATCTTGGACTTGGGCAAGACTAACTGAAAAAGAGAAAGATACTTTTATTGAACTGTTATCTCATCCTTGTTCAGCGGTAGTGATTAAAGGTGATTATGAACAACGCTGGGAATCGTGTGAAGCATTGTATCACACTTATTTAGAAGGGCTTGGATATAATCCACTTAATTGGAGAGATGATTATCAAGAGTCTGAATATTATGAAGTTAGCTACAAGAAAGGTAAAGAAGAAAAACAAATAACTTTCAGTAAAAAAGACTTGGCAAAAGTTTTTGCAAATGGTTTAAGATACGAAGGTTGTTCAGATGTTGTAGTAACAAAAGTTGTAATCAAAACAAGTATAGTAGGAGTATTATAAAATGAAGTATAAAGTTAAAACTAAAAATATTGATTATTGTATCGAACAAGAAGATGTCTACTGGCAATTTGATAATCAAGCTGGTTTAGAAGAAGACAGTGAAGAGTACTATGATGCTATTGATGCAGAGATAGAAAGACTCAAAAAAACTTTACCACAAAATCTTGAGCTTACAG
>Ga0326512_10004110_pt1 | contig 10602 bp, 9 predicted proteins | sample 1_2617_0518_D_FD_203652 | JGI IMG/M metagenome (GOLD analysis project Ga0326512, IMG submission 203652) | Bovine rumen microbial communities from UC Davis, California, United States - 1_2617_0518 | ecosystem: Host-associated > Mammals > Digestive system > Stomach > Rumen | place: USA: California...
CCGAAGGCTGAGAAGCACCGACCGAGCCGGCAGGCGAGACAGCCCCACGAACCCTCACTTTCCTATTCCATTGTTGATTGTATGGAAAGGTTTTTAGAGGTTGCCTTAAGTAAAATTTATTTTGATTATACTAATTGGATTTTTTAATAATACTTGATTTTTCAAAGCAGATATGATATAATTACTGCGTGGAAGTAAAAAATCATACCATAAACTGGTTTTGAATTTGTCTGATTACGGAAAATAGGAAAAGTTGACCGTAAAATAAACTTATTGCATTTTAGTTGCTGTTTTTTTGTTGTGCAATAAGACGAATTTAAAAAAGTTGTGGTATATACTTGACATTTTTACTATTTTAGTATTATAATGGGTGAAGAATTGGATGTATGGATGTGTTTGGCTGTCCCGTGGATCAATCGGGATCCTCACGAGTTCCGAGCTTGGGACACAGACGGTCCGTCGGACAGGATGATTGTCTGATATATCCATATTCAAATCTTATGAAAGGGAGTTTTTATCATGAAGAAGGTACTTAAGGTTCTTTCAGCTGCTTTTCTTGCTGCAGTAGTTGCTGCAAGCGCTGCAACCGTAGCTTTCGCTGCTGAGGAGAACAAGATCAATGATGCTGAGCAGAAGGTTCTTACAAGGCTTAAGACTGAGACAGTTAACATGGCTGGAACCCAGAAGCCTCTTAAGGCTCAGTGGATCAACCAGGCTGAGGACTGCTTCACAAAGGTTGACATGACTGATGCACAGGCTGAGACAGCTATCAAGAAGATCGAAGAGCTTAAGGCTTACCTTGAAAGTCTGAACAAGGCTTTTATTGCTGACATGACTGACGAGGAGATCGCAAAGGCTGTAGATCTTGCTAACGAGGCAGCCGGCGTTGTAGGTGCTAAGCTTTCATTTGCAAAGGGTTCTAACACTGTATCATATACTCTTCAGGGTAGTGATAAGAAGGACGAGTCTTCAAAGGCAGCTCCTGCCGGTGATAATCCTATCAAGACAACAGGTCTGGACGTTCCGGGCGTAGCAGCTGTTGCAGGTGTAGCTGTTCTTGCAGTTTCTGCTGCAGGCATCTATGTAATCAGCACTTCCAAGAAGAAGGAGACAGTTGGTGCCTGAGCATCATCACCACCACCGTCATCATTCTTCGCACCGTTCACTCAACGGGAAGAATTTTGTAATTCTTCCCGTTGTTTTTTCTGTATTGATACTGGGTATATGCGCCGCAGTCATAGGACCGACAATATTAAAATTCTATGATATGGCAGATCTTTTTATCTCGGATGTAAAGCTTGATTATTCGGATAATTACAGGAATATCTATGTTCCGACCTCCGAAGGACTGGAAGAATCATCTGAAACTTCCGAAACATCATCCGAGCCGAAAAAACCGCTCAGTTCAAAGACAGTTCCCATTACAAGCATAGAATATCCAAGATACAGCGACCAGTTCGGCGAGCTTATTATCGAGGACTGCGGAATAAAGGTCCCGCTGTTTTTCGGTGACGGAAATCTCCAGCTCAATAACGGTGTGGGAATATATACAGGAAGCTTCATACCCGGATATGGAAGACCTATTCTGGTGGCAGGACATAATGTAACATACTTCAATGGATTAAAGTATGCAAAGGAAGGTCAGATCGTTCTGATAAGGACGAGCTACGGAAATTACAGATATGAGATAACAGGCGTTGAGGTACACGATAAGGATGATACATCAGCTTACGATCTCGGAGCTGAAGAGGAAACACTTACAATGTACACATGTTATCCCTTTGATATGGTAGGACTTACACCGTACAGGTGTTTTGTATATGCAAAGTTTTTGTCGGGTCCTGCTCTTGACAAGCATAATTAAGGCGGGTGCGAAATGTCTGAAACAAAGAAAAGAAGAAAATTGGATAAAAGACCGATAGCATATTGCGTTCTGTCGTTTTTTATGGCAGCATTTCTGTTCCTGCTTTCAATCTGCATTTCACTAAGGTTTACATTATTATCAAATGATTATATGCTTTCTACAATGGCGGATTCCGAGTATTATACTCAGGTCACCGAGGAATTCAGACAAAATCTCGAAAGTCTTGGTCATGCCAGCGGACTTAATTCTGAATTCACGAATAATTTTGTTCAAAGCATGGATATCAGACAAGACGTCATAGATTATATCAATGCATTCTATACGGGACAATCTACAGTTGTAAACAAAACTCCTTTCAAGCAAAAATTCAGAGCTGCAATAGATCAGTATGCAGAAGAAAATAAAAAGGAGGGTCAGGAGCCGTCTGAAAAGGCGCTCGAATATCTTACAAATGAAGCGGCAACTATTTATGCGGACTGTATACAGATACCGTTTTTTGCCGTAATTGCAAACTTCATTTATAAGCTGACTACACCTATGAATATAACTATAGCTGTTTTGGCTTTGTTATGTGCTGTGATAGTTGTGATAATTTATTTCACAAATTCGGAATTCAGGCACAGGACTTACAGGTATCTCAGCTATGCGTTCAGCGGTGCGTTTTTATGCACTATCGTGCTGCCTGCATATATGCATTTTTCAGGAATAATAAGCAAGGTCAGCATCAATTCCAGATCTCTGTACAACCTTTTCGTAAGTTATTTCGATGGTATGTTCAGATATATGTGGATATTTGCTTTGGCTTACCTTGTATTAGGTGTATTGTTCTTTGCAGCCTTTGCAAGAAAACATAAAAGACTTGTAAATAATCACTGATGAATTTATAACTCCCGTCGATCCCGGCGGGGGTTTTTTGGATAAATAAAATTTTCAGAAAGACAGGGGAATTATATGGATAATAAGCTCAGATCATTCTTTGACGGAATAAACGGAAAAACCATTGCATTATGCGGTATCGGCGGCAGTAATCTTCCGCTTATAAAGCTTTTTGCGAAATACGGCGCAAATGTAACAGCGTGTGATAAGCGTGAAAGAGAGGCTCTCGGAGAAAATGCACAGCTTGCCGAGGAGTACGGCGCAAAGCTCAGACTCGGTGAAAACTATCTCAAGGACCTTGATGCTGACATTATATTCCGTACACCGGGAATGAGATTCTATATGGACGAGCTGAATGACGCAAGAAACAGGGGCATTGTCGTTACAAGCGAAATGGAGGTATTTTTCGACCTTTGCCCTTGTAAGATAATCGCAGTTACGGGCAGCGACGGAAAAACAACGACCACAACGATAATTTCCGAGATATTGAAGGCTCAGGGCTATACAGTGCATCTCGGCGGTAATATCGGCAGACCGCTGCTCCCGGATATAGAAGAAATAAAGCCGGAGGATGTAGCTGTTGTCGAGCTTTCCAGCTTCCAGCTTATATCCATGAGAAAAAGCCCGGATATCGCCGTAGTGACGAATCTTGCACCCAATCACCTCGATATCCATAAGGATATGCAGGAGTATATTGATTCAAAGAAAAATATTGTTCTTCATCAGAATGCTTTCGGCAGAGCAGTTCTTAATCTTGATAATGATATTTCATATTCCTTCAAGGATATAGTAAGGGGAAGAATGTATCTTTTTTCACGCCGCAGCGAGGTCGCAAACGGTGCATATCTTTCTGATGACGGAATGATCGTCATGAATGAATACGGCAGGAAAACGCAGATAATGAAGGCTGCCGATATAAAGATACCGGGACTTCATAATATTGAAAATTATCTTGCAGCCATCAGCGCAGTATGGGGCATGGCAGACGCAGAGACGATAAAGAATGTCGCAGAGAATTTCGGCGGTGTTGAACACAGGGCGGAGCTTGTCCGTGTGCTTGACGGCGTAAGATATTATAATGACGCTATAGGAACAAGCCCTACAAGAACCGTAAAGGGTATGCTTTCACTTTTTGAACAGAAGATAATACTCATTTCCGGCGGCTATGATAAGAAGATACCCTATGACGAAATGGGAAAGGTTGTTCCGGAAAAGGTAAAGACGCTTATTCTTTTCGGCGCTACTGCCGACAAGATCGAAGCAGCAACAAAGGCTGCTCCGGGCTACAGTGAGGGCAATCCTGTCATTATCCGTGTGAATAATATGGAAGAGGCTGTTGCTGCCGCAAGAGAAAATGCTGTACAGGGCGATATCGTATCCATGTCTCCCGCAAGTGCAAGCTTTGATATGTACAAGAATTTTGCGGAGAAGGGTCTGCATTTCAAGAAGATAGTAAACAGCCTGTAATTAAAATAGTGGAAGTTGGAAGACGGTGATAAGGTGAATACAAAAAAGATGCTCAGGATCCTCTGTGAAGAAACAGGTGTTTCAGGCAGAGAAGAAGAGATGTATGATATTATAAAAGAGCTTACAGAGGGCTTTTCCAAGGATATAAAACAGCTTCCTACAGGAACGATTGTTGTAACTGCTGGCAATAAGGATGCTGACAGACATATTATGCTTGACGCCCATATAGACAGGATAGGTCTTATTGTCACATATATAGGTGAGAACGGATTTGTAAATGCGGAGCCTGTCGGCGGCATGGATCTGAGAGCGCTTCCGGGAACGGTGGTTACTATTCAGGGAAAGGAAAACGTTACGGGCGTTATAGCGACACTGCCCCCTCACCTTGTCGATAAGGAAAAGGGAATGACCCGTGATGATATACGGATAGATACCGGTCTTAGTGACAGCAAGCTCAGAAAGCTTGTTTCTCAGGGCGATACGGCTGTTGTAAAAAGCTTTTTCAGGGAGCTGCTCAATGATAAGGTCGCTGTATCTGCGCTTGATAACAGGGCAGGCTGTGCTGTAATAATAAAAGCAGCAGAGCTTGTTTCAGGAAAGCTCTATAATGTAAAGCTGTCATTGGTATTTTCTTCTCAAGAGGAAACAAATGAAAGCGGTGCGAGTACAGCTGCATTTCTGCTTGAACCTGATGAAGCAATAGTTGTTGATACAGGATTTGCAAAGCAGGAAGGCGTTCCGTCTGGTCAGAGCGGAGAGATGGGAAAAGGCCCCATTATAAGCATTGCGCCTGTATTGTCAAGAAGGCTTACGGACAGACTTATGAATACGGCGGATAGACTCGGTATAACATATGCGCTTGAGGTTGACGGAGGTATGACAGGCACGAATGCGGACGGTATCTCAGTGACAAGGGGCGGCATACCGTGTGCTGTCATATCCGTACCGGATAAGAATATGCATACTCAGACGGAAACTGTCAGTATTAAGGATATTGAGAATACCGCAAGGGTGATCGCAGAATATATCATCGGAGGTGCCGAAAAATGACGGATCATAAGCTGCTGAAAAAACTATGTGCTGCATCAGGCATTTCCGGAGATGAGGGAGAGGTAAGGGAGCTTATCCTTTCGGAGATCAGAGATCATGCAGATAAGATAATCGTTGATAATCCCGGAAATATCATTGTATTCAAAAAGGGAAAAAAACGTGCAAAAACAAAGCTCATGCTTTCGGCGCATATGGACGAGGTCGGTTTTATCGTTACTGATATTTTACCCGACGGCTTGCTGAAATTTGCGTGTGTCGGCGGAATAAATGACAGCGCCGTATTTGCAAAACAGGTGCTTGTCGGCAAGGATAAGCTTCCGGGAGTAGTCTGCTGCAAGCCCGTTCATATGCTCAAGGCTGACGAAAAGGGGAAAAATCCTTCGCCCGATACCCTTACAATTGATATAGGAGCCGAAAGCAGACAAGAGGCTCTGAAATATGTCCGCCCTGGTGACAGCGTTGTTTTTGACAGCATATATGAAAATAAAAACGGCAGGATAATCAGCAAGGCTATTGACGACCGTTTCGGCTGTCTTGTCCTTATTGAAATGATACGTTCACAGCTGCCGTATGATATGACCTTTGTTTTCTGTGTTCAGGAGGAGGTCGGACTGAGAGGCTCGGCTGCGGCTGCCTTTACCGCAGCGCCTGACAGCGCCATTGTGATTGAAGCAACGACTGCCGCCGATATGCCCGGAAGTGAAAACGAGAAAAAGGTATGCTGCGTAGGAAAAGGCGCAGTAGTATCTTTTATGGATCGTGCTTCTATTTATGACAAGGAGTATTTCAGGCTCGCAATGGATATTTCAAAGGAGCTTGGAATACCTGCCCAGACAAAGACAAAAATCGCAGGCGGAAATGATGCAGGCTCTATACATAAAAGCCGTGGCGGGGTAAGGACTATCGCAGTTTCGGTACCGTGCAGATACCTTCATGCAAATGCGGGACTTATAAGCACAGACGATGCAAAGGCAGTCGGTGATCTTGTCAGGGAGCTTGCAAAGAGGATATGTGAACAGTGATAAGTCTGATAAATGATGAATTGCGCAGCTCATTTCTGAAGCTTTGCTCTGCTGCACAGCCTATGTCCTGCCGTATAGCCTGTTTGTATGACAGCTACGGCAGCTATGAGGGTCTTGCCGATTTCTGGGTGCAGATAATTGACGGCAGACCTGCGGCGGCGCTCGCAAAATACAGCGGTAATATTACGTTTTATGCTTTGCCGGATGCGGATACCGGAGAAATAGAGGATTTTATAAATACGGCGGGGTATATGCATATTGAAGGCAATATCCCGCTGCTTTCATACTGTCCGGCAGGGATAGTAATGCGCCTTGAAAACAGGGATATGCTGAATAAAAAGACAGTTTGCAAGGATGCAGAGTTTATTATGTCGGAGAATTACTGCGGCAACTATAAGGATATTTACAGTCTGATGAATGAATGTCGTGATGAGGATTTTGCAGTGCCGGAATACGGTGATCTGCTGCTTGAATTATCTCACAGGGTAAGACATAAAACAGCATATTTCTGTATGGCTGAGCTTTGCGGCAGGGCAGTATCATTTGCAATGACTGTTTCGCTGAGCAGTACATCGGCGGTGATAGGGGCGGTGTGTACCTTGCCTGAATACAGGAATATGGGACTCGGAAGCGCCTGTATCGGTAAGCTTGCCGGAATATTGGGCGACAGAGAGGTATTTGTTATCCGTGCAGAAGGAAAAAATGAAGATTTTTATCAGGTACAGGGCTTTGTCTGATCCTGCAGTAAAAAAAGTTAAAAAAATTATTAAATAATTGTTGAATTACTGAAATGATATGGTAAAATATATATGGGCAATTATTTGATTAATGCCTGAGATGATTTGCCCGGGGGGTAATAGTTTGTGGGATCAGATCGTTGAACAGTATAACAATTTCATAATTACAATGCAGTCGTTCAAGGTGACTGATGTACTTGATATCGTTATAGTTTCATTTTTAATATACAGCCTTATTAAGATCATGAGAGAAACAAGGGCTGAACAGCTTGTAAAGGGTATTCTTATACTTCTTGTTGCATATGCTGTATCTACAGTATTCAGTCTTAAAATGCTGAATACCCTGTTCGTTTCATTCTTCCAGTTTTCGGTGCTTGCGGTGCTGATAGTATTCCAGCCGGAGCTGAGAAGTGCGCTTGAACATATAGGACGAAGTAAGATCGGTAAATACTGGTCAGGACTTGCCGCCGTAAGTATGGAGGAAGAGCAGATAAAGCGTGTTCGCAAGTGCATAAACTGCGTTGTCGAGGTCGCTAACAAATTCCAGAAATCAAAAACCGGTGCGCTTATAGTATTTGAAAGACAGACAAAGCTTGGAGAGATAATAGATACAGGTACGGTCGTGGACGCCGTTCCCAGTGAGGAAATGATAGGCAATATCTTTTTCAATAAGGCGCCGCTTCATGACGGAGCAATGATAATACGCAGCGGAAAGGTCCATGCGGCAGGCTGTATCCTTCCGCTTACAAAGAATAATGATATCAGTACGGATCTCGGAACAAGACACAGGGCGGCTCTCGGTATCAGTGAAAACAGTGATGCCGTTATAGTTATCGTTTCGGAGGAAACGGGAACTATATCCATTGCCAAAAACGGGATCATTACAAGAAACTATACAAGAGAAACGCTCAGTATGGCACTTGAAGAGGATCTTATTCCTAAGGAGCATGAAAAGATCGAGCGTGTGCCTGTTATAAATGGTCTTATAAAGGGGAAGAACAATGAAGGGAAATAAATTCAACTTCAGCAAGCTTTTTTATAACGACAGGTTCGTTATGCTGTTCTCCGTGATACTTGCCTTTATAATCTGGGTAGCGCTTCCGGGGAATATGGATGATACGACCTATGCGGTCATCAAGGATATACCCATAAGTATCCCGGAGCTTGGAAATGAGCTTAAAGTCTTTTATATGGATAAGACAAAGACATCCGTCCGTGTAAGCGGCAATGCCATTATTCTGAGGAATCTTACAAAGGATGATATAGAGGTAACCTTCGGAGATGATTTTACGGGACTTGAAAGCGCAGTTCAGGGAAAATTCAAGCTGACTGCAAAAAAAGCAAGTCTTGCAAATGATTATTCCATACAGGCAAATTCTCTTGATCCTGATGAAGTAAATGTTTTTGTTGACAGAGAAGACGCTATAGAAATACCCATAGAATCAAAAACAGACGCCACCGTCGGGGAAAACTATCATATGGGAACAGTCACTCTTTCTCAGAAAACAGTGACTGTAAAGGGAGCGCAGACGATCCTGCAGAAGATATCTTCTGCAAAGGCAGTATATACATTTGGTAAGGAGCTTACTGAAACGCAGAATGTGGAAGCTCAGCTGAAATTCTATGACAGCAATGATAAGGAGATCGACAGCGATTATTTTGAAAGGAAATATATTGAAGCGGATATCCAGGCGGTAAATATAAAAATACCTGTAATGAAGGTCAAGCCGCTTAATGTCGTCCCGAAATTTATCAATGCGCCGTTAACACTGAATACTGATGGTGGTCTTATAACGATATCGCCGCAGACTATTGAGATAGCTGCGCCTGACGATGATACGATCGATATAGACAGCATTTCAACAAAGGATATAGATCTTTCAAGAGTCAGCCCGGATACAAGTTCAATTACCGTAGATCTTGTAATACCGTCCGGAATAAAGACAATAGGGGATACTTCAAGCGTTACGGTCAGCTTTAATACCGGGAATATGACATCAAAGAATTTTACAGTCAAAAAATTACGGGCTTTGAATGTTCCGGAAGGAAAATATGTTACCATTCACAGTAAATCTGTAACTGTAACTATTGTCGGGGACAAGTCACAGCTTGAAAAAATGACGGATTCTGATCTTACGGCATATGTTGATGTAAGCGATATCAATTCAGGAGGAAGCGTTACTAAAAATGCGGAAATTGTTATCAGCGCACAAATGGATCAGTGCTGGCCGTACTGGCTGAATGATGACCCGTATCCTGTCGTTGTTTCCGTGGCGGACAAGGTAACTCTTTCGGAAGCGTCGTCGGCTGAATCATCAACAGCAGAGTCATCACAGAATTCACAATAAAGCATTATCACGGGACAGCGTATTCGCTGTCCTGATAAAGATAAGGGAAAAGGGAAAAATGACAATATCAGGGGAGGATATATGCTACAGGTAAAGAATATCAAAAAGGAATATGTTACAGGCGATCTTATTCAGACTGCGCTTGATGATGTGAGTCTGAGTTTCAGGGATAATGAATTTGTCGCCATACTCGGGCCGAGCGGATCGGGTAAAACTACGCTGCTGAATATTATCGGAGGTCTTGACCGTTACGACAGCGGCGATCTTATCATTAATGATATTTCAACAAAAAAGTATAAGGACAGGGATTGGGATGCATACCGCAATCATACAATAGGTTTTGTTTTCCAGAGCTATAATCTGATACCGCATCAGTCTGTCCTTGCAAATGTGGAGCTTGCCCTTACCATATCGGGCATATCAAAATCAGAAAGACGGCAAAGGGCAATAGATGCGCTTGAAAAGGTCGGACTTAAAGATCATAAACATAAAAGACCGAATCAGCTTTCCGGCGGTCAGATGCAGCGTGTTGCAATTGCAAGAGCGCTTGTCAATGATCCGGATATACTGCTTGCGGATGAGCCTACGGGTGCGCTTGACAGTGATACAAGCGTACAGGTCATGGATATGCTCAAGGAGGTCGCAAAGGACAGGCTTGTAATTATGGTAACGCATAATCCGGAGCTTGCCGAGGAATATTCCACAAGAATAGTAAGACTGAAGGACGGAAAGATAATCTCTGACAGCAATCCCTTTACACCGGATAAATCCGAGGAAAAAGAGCCGGAGCATAAGAAAATGGGGAAGACCTCAATGTCGTTTTTGACCTCCCTGTCGCTCAGCTTCAATAACCTCAGAACAAAGAAGGGAAGGACTATCCTTACATCCTTTGCAGGTTCGATAGGAATTATAGGAATTGCGCTGATCCTTTCCATAAGCAACGGCGTAAATAATTATATTGCCGATATCCAGAAGGATGCAATGTCCTCATATCCTATTACGATAGACGCTCAGAGCGTTGATCTGAGTTCGCTTATGTCGTCAATGTCTCAGGACAGCAGTGATAAGATAGATCATAAAACCGACGCTGTATATTCAAACGGGAAGCGTCTTGAAAGCTTTTCTGATTTCACATCAAGCATTACCGAAAATAATCTGACGAAGTTCAAGAAATATCTTGACAATAAAAAAAATCCGATCAATAAATATATAGGTGAAAACGGTATTGTGTATTCATA
>Ga0326512_10004112_pt1 | contig 10598 bp, 14 predicted proteins | sample 1_2617_0518_D_FD_203652 | JGI IMG/M metagenome (GOLD analysis project Ga0326512, IMG submission 203652) | Bovine rumen microbial communities from UC Davis, California, United States - 1_2617_0518 | ecosystem: Host-associated > Mammals > Digestive system > Stomach > Rumen | place: USA...
GAAATGGAGTACGGGCGAGCAGGTTATTTCACACAGTTTCTACAATCCGGATCCTGACTACAGCGAGAGTGAAGAAACGTACAGAGGATACTACACACATGATCTGTTTGGACTGAAGATCGAAAAGCTATGCGGACATGAGAAAGGACGGTGATCAGGCATGACCGAAAAAGATTTGGATATCGCAATCGAAAAATGTGAGCGCATCATGGAGATGGACACACGGACACTGAAAAACCCTGAGTCGGAAGACGGATGGATGTTTGACAAAGTCTACGATTTGCTCAAATTTCTTCGGGGACTCGAGTTTGCTAACGACACAAATGTTAGCAGCACAGATACCATCAGCAGACAGGCGGCGATTTCAGAGTTTAGTAGCTGTGAGCTTACGCCAGATGGTGGGATTGATGCAAATTACGCTATCGACTTTTTGAAACAGATGCCGCCAGCACAGCCGGTGGAAGATATTAGAGCAATGTGCGGCGAGTGTGATGCGTGGAATAAGTATAAAAACTACCCGTCAGTGTGCGAAGATGTGGTGCCACGTACATCTGTCGAATATATTTGCGAAAAAAATCTTGTCAGCACGAATCCGTATGAGCATAAATACCACGACAAATTCATACAATTTATGGACGATCCGGAAATCTCTGATTTTGGCAGGTGGCAACATTCAAACGGATTTAACACGGCACTTGTAGCTGTGAAGTGTGATTTGGATAAAATACCATCCGTCACGCCGAAACAGCAGTGGATTCCGTGTAGTGAGCGGTTGCCAGAACCAGGTGAATACTATTTTGTTACAAGACAATATTTCGGGTGGAATTGCACTGAGTACAGAGAGATAGATATTGCAAAATATGATTCTGATGGATGGCATAAAGGTGACGATATGTCGTCCATCACTGTTTTAGCTTGGTGCGAACTTGATGTGCTAAAACCGTGGGAAGGAGGACAGCATGACACCACAGAAAGTAAGTGATATTTTAATCCGTATAATTGACGAGGACTGGCACGTCTATACAGATGACGCTATTAATGCTCTTAAATTTGGAGCTAAGGTAGTTGAAAAAGAAATACCGAAGAAACCTTCTGAAGAACGCTTTCATAACGGAGATCAGACACAAGTGCTTGATATTTGTCCTATTTGTGGATCTCCCGATATTGATAAAGAATACGGAGATTATTGTCCTAAATGCGGTCAGAAGTTAGATTGGGAGGAGAAGGATGAAGGAGTATGATGTCAACGAATTTTTCGACCGTAATAATAAAATGGTAGCCGATATTATAGGCGGAGACACGGCTAAAGCAGACGCTGGGAAACCTCGTCTTAGTCTCGTTCCAAGAAAGATTATTTGGGATATTGCAGCTATTAGGGAATACGGTAACAAGAAATACGGAGACCCAGAGAATTGGCGGAAAGTTGAGCCTGAGAGATATAGGGATGCGGCTTATAGGCACTTTATGAGATATTTAGACGACCCAACTGGTGTGGATGAAGAGTCTGGACTGCCGCATTTATGGCATTTGGCGTGTAATATTAGCTTTCTTTGCGAGTTGGAGGAGTTTAAAGTTGAAGAAAAGGGAATGCAGTAATTGCAGATATATGCGCAAAACTAAAGAATTCTGGTGTAAATGTACTGGTCTCCCAATTGATAATATTGAAGATACATGTGATAAATGGGATGAAGAAAAGTTAATAAAAATATGTGATAATTGCGGAAAGGAATTCTCGGAAGCAGGACTTATCTTTGCTAAAAAGAAAGACGGGTTAGATCTTCATCCTGTTACAGGAGAAAAAGTATATGAAGTAACACCTAAACTTAAGTATGCACCTGTGTTATGCCCTGATTGCACTAAGATGGTCTGCAACAAAATAGGAGAAATTCGTTTGAAAGGAGTAAGACAGAATAATGATTCTGATGGTAATTAAAGCTGCTGTGTCCGGTGTTATTGTACTGTTAGCTTTTGATGTCGGAAGATGCTCTGCTATACATGAATATTGCGATTTTAAACATGGAAGACTGAGCGAATTATCGGATGATATCGTATCATATCTTAAAGATTACGATAAAGAGTGATAAAATCCTCGTAAGAATTACATGTCCTTTAATAGAAGGATATTTTAACGAATTTTCTTAACTGAAAGGAGAAAAACCATGATTAACAAAGTTGAAATTCTTAAGAGAGTCGGTAAAACTGCACTGATGTTTGCGTTCGGAGTGGCATTTTCACTCGGATCGTCTTACTGCACAGATAACGTTGCCGGAACTCTGAAAGAGACGTTTGGTCACAAGGAAGAAACACCTGAATAGGAAGAAAAAGAGGAAGATTGATTCTTACAGCTGAGGGCCCAACACGGGCTTTCAGTTTTGTCATCGAAGGAACTGAGAAGACGCTCGAACGGTGCGAATTTTCGCAACAAAAACATCTCCTATAATAGAGAACAAAAAATGTCTTTTGAAAGGAGATTTTTTATGAATTTTGTTGTAATTTCCGTTGGAAAAGCGGTTTGTGCGATTACGATTGCCACTACTATCGGGTACTTGAAGGGAAGATACGACGAAAGTAAAGACAAAAAGAAAGACTGAAATCTTGAACTGAGGGCCCAACACGGGCTTTCAGTTTTGCCCTCGAAGGAGCTGAGAAGGCGACTTTTCTCGTAATAAAAACATCTCCTATAATAGAGACTATTTATATCTTTATGATAAGGAGAAAAACCATGAATAAGGCTAGATTTATTGGAACTATTGTTGGTGGAATGATTGGTTACAGCGTTTGTCAGTACTTAAGAATGAAAGATGAAGAGAAACAGCTGAAAGAACTGGATGACACTATCGAAAAATCCACAAAAAGTCTGATGGAACAAGTTAACAAAGATATGTTGAAGTCTTTTGATGAACAATTTGGGCTTGATTAATTCAGGCCCTTTTATTTTTGTCCTTGAAGGAACTGAGAATTGAAAGCCGACCGAACAAAGTGAAGCGGTCTGAAGCGAAAGGAGAATAAAAATGTTTAAAAATATTGGAAGTAACCTGCATAAATTTGGAGCAAAAGTGGCTCTTAAAACTGTTGAATACGCACCTCAGCTCATGTTTGCTGCTGGTGTTGTGACATTTGGTGTCACTATTGTGATGGCTGTTAAGGCCGCTCCGAAGATTAATGATATTCTTGAAGAGCATGAAGAAAGTATCAAAGTTCTTCATAACGAGAAAGAAACTGACGAGACCTATACTGATGAAGAATACACGAAAGATATTCGGAAAGTCTACAAGAACACCATCATCCGTGTGGTGCGTGTTGGTGCTCCTGTAGCTGCCGTTGGTGGTGTCAGTATCGGTCTCTTTGGCGGATCTGAGTATATTGTCTTCAGACGGCTTGGAAAGGTTTCTGCTAAGTATATTGCACTTGATAAGACCTTCCAGGCTTACAGAGAGCGTGTGCGGAATGAAGAAGGCGAAGAGAAGGACCGCCATTATATGTTTGGCACGAGGTTAGAGAAAGAGTCTGTACCTGTGCTTGACGAAGAGGGAAACAGTGAAGAAAAGGAAGTTGAGAGAGAAGTTGGAGACCCGAATGGATATTTCTATACCTGGTGCGCTGAAACTTCTGGTTCGTATTACGGTATTGAACTGTATGATGACGTTACTCTTTCCAACAAGGAAAAGGAAGTTGCCAAAATCTTAGACCGTAATGGATTTGCCACTGACAATGATATTCTTGGTGTCCTTGGTATGTATAAGGAGATTAAGAAGAACGGCACTTACGGAATGCTGTATGGTGTTAATGCAACAAAGAATACCGGTAACACATTCAAGTTTGATATTCAGAAGATTTGGGTTCCGGATTACACGAAGGGTCAAGGTTCGACACTTAAGTATCAGATCAGATGGAACAGGGAGAAACTGTGATGATTAAAGGCATATTGATATTCTTAGGCGGTGCTCTTAGTGGTGCCGCCTTAACTTATTTTTACCTTAATAAGCGCTATACTGACAAGCTTAATAAGGAGATAGAAGACTTAAGAAGCTCCTACGACAGTATATTTGAGGAGCAGAGAAAGAGAATCAAAGAGGCAGAAGCCGAGTTAAATAAGGGTGTTACTTCTACTGACGTGGTTAATCATGTGGTGGAGGTTGAAGAGAGTAAGAAGGTAAACTACGCGTCCTACAGTAAGGATGGAGTGAAGTTTGACGCTGAAACTTTCCACGATAAGTCTTCCATAAAGGAGCCTGAACCAAGGGACTTAGAAGCGCTTCATCCGGTAGATTCTGACGAAGACGAGGATGAAGAGTATTCTGAATTAACTCCTGAGGAAGAGACTTATATTTCTGCAAACGACTTAAATACACAGCATGAAATTAGCAGAGGAGACAAGCCTAAACTTATTAAATACGAGGACTATGGCGAGGATCATACACTTGAAACTGCTACGTTACTTTACTACGTAGACAATGATATTTTGACTACCGAAGATGAGGAGGAGATACCTGATCCGAGAATGCTGGTTGGAAACTGCCTGGATAAATTCGGTTTCCGTGACAGCGATGAGAACAGTATTTTTGTAAGAAATAGTAGACTTGGATTCGATTATGAGATAGTCAAAGTGTATGATTCATATGAGCCTAGAGGAGATTGAATCGGGGTGAATTGATTGAACGTACACGTGTACAGTGACTATTATAATTGGCTTCTAGACAGAGTCGGAGTGACAATTTCTGAGAGACAAACCTACAGTTTTTTATTCAGAGAACTCTTTAAAAGAGAGTTTAAATGGACCATAGAAAGGGACGAAAACAGGGCTGCTGATGGTGAAGATTTAAGAAGAGAATTTGAGGAAGAGACTGGTTCTATTACCGATGACTATGACAACTGCAACATGTTGGAGATGCTTGTTGCTCTTAGTGTCCGGTGTGAGAATGATATTATGGCTCTTCCTGATGAGGATAACACGTACCAGTGGTTCTGGGAAATGCTTAAAAATCTTGGTCTTGACTATTACAGTAACGAGCGTTTCAGTCCTGTAAAAGTCAGAAAAATCTTAGATAACGTGATATTTAGACGTTATGACAGGAATGGAAATGGTGGTTTATTTCCGCTAAGAAATGCAAAAACTGACCAAAGAGGGGTCGAAATTTGGTATCAAATGGGCTCTTGGCTGTGTGAAAATTTCGATCTGGTAGAGTAAAAAACCACGTCTATCCCAACTTTCCCAATGTTTCCAAGGTTTTTACATTTATTTTGCATTTATGCATTTTTTAAAAAAGTTTTATAAATTTGATATGGGAACATTGGGATGGAAACCTTGGGAAAGCCCTTTTTTGGGGTTTTTTGGCCATTTTTACGATTTTTCGTGATTTTTAAAATTTTATCCCAAGGTTTTGCGTTTTTGCAAACATTGTGAAAGGAGATAGAAAAATGTGGATTTTTTAAGAATTCTTAAACAGATAACAAAGCAAGGTACCATCAAAGTGAAACCCGACTTTGTTTATGGTACGGATGACCTTATGACAAGAGGCGGTGGCTTCTATGCTGTGTGGGATGAAGAGAAGAAAGTTTGGACTAAGGACGCTAAGCGTTGCACCAGACTAATCGACAGAGAGCTTAAGAAAGCGTCTGATGAAATTAACATGGATGGTGTTGAAGTTTTATATTTAAAATACGATAGCACCAATTCCATGGATCGTTGGAAGAAATTTCTTAGCCGCAGCACAGATAACTTTGTTCCACTGGACAGCACACTCGTCTTTGAAAACACAGAGAGGACAAAAGAATTATATTCTTCACACTCACTGGATTATTCTCTTGCTCCTGGAGACTATCCGGCTTACGATGAAATAATTTCGACCCTGTATGCTCCGGAAGAGAGAAACAAGATTGAATGGATATTTGGTTCAATCGTTGCTGGTAAGAGTAAAGAGATTCAGAAGTTCATTGTTCTGACCGGTGATGCTGGGACAGGGAAGTCTACGGTAATAACAATCGCAGGTAAGCTCTTTAAAGGATATTGCGAGAAGTTTGAGTCAGGAGTTCTTGGAAGTAATAACGATTCGTTCCCGCTTGAGTCTTTAAAGGATAATCCCCTTGTTGCTTACGACAATGAGGCGGACCTTTCAAAGATTAAAAACAACACAATTCTAAACAGTCTCATTGCTCACGAGCCTCAGGTAGTCAACTCGAAGTATTCAAAGAAGTTTACTATGGCGTTTAATACGATGCTTATATTAGCGTCGAACAATGAGGTTAAGATTACTGACGCAAGGTCTGGTTTACAGAGAAGGCTTATCGATGTCAGACCTACTGGAAAGATATTACCTCTTAAACGCTATAACAAGCTTATGAAACAGATCGACTTCGAGCTTGGTGCTATTGCGTGGCATTGCAAGGAGGTGTATGAATCAGATCCGGAAAAGTATTTAAGTTATAGACCGACGAAATCCATAAGAGCCACCAATTATATTTACAATTTCTTTGAAGAAAATTACTTCGAGTACAAAAAAGGTGTATCCCTTAAAAGGATGTGGGAAGACTATAAGAAGTATTGTGACGATGGCGGAATACTCTTCAGACTTAATCGCCTTGAACTTAAGCAGGAAGCTACAGCTTACTTTAAAGAATTCCTTACTGACACAAGACTTGAAGACGGTAGCAGAGTAACAAACTACTTCAGAGGAATTAAAGATACTAAGTTTGGATTTGCTAGTAATGTTGTGGAAGTGAAGGATAGCGGTGATATTCCGGATTGGCTTAAGTTAAAAGAGCAACATTCGTTACTTGATGATTTGTTTAAGGACTTTCCTGCTCAGTATGCGAAGTTAAAAGATGGGCAGGAGATTCCTAGTTGCAGCTGGGACAAGTGTAAAACCACATTAAAAGATCTTGATACCAGTAAAGTCCATTACGTAATGCCTGATGATATTTACATTGAGCTTGACCTTGACAGAAAGAATGAGAAAGGCGAGAAGGATTTTGATTTAAATGTTAAGGCAGTAATGGATTTAGGATTACCCAAAACTTATGTAGAAACAAGCAAAGGCGGTCAGGGGCTACATCTCATTTATATTTACACAGGAGATGTCAGTAACCTGGCTTTTCTTTATGATGAAGACGTTGAAATCAAAGTTCACCTTGGAAAGTCTTCCATGAGAAGAAAGGTGACAAGATGCAATGACGTCAAAGTGGCTACCATAAGCGGTGGGTTACCATTGAAAGGGGGAAGAAAGATGGTGGACAGTGTTGTGTTCGCCAACGAGAAGCATCTTAGGAGAATGATTCTTAAGAATCTTCGTAAAGAGATACTTCCTGCTACAAGACCCTCGATAGATTTAATTTACAAGGATCTTGAGAGGGCATATAGTCAGGGACTTCATTACGATGTTACCGACATGAGGAATGATATTTTAGAGTTTGCTCTTAATTCTACTCATCAGTCAAAGTATTGCGTTGAGCAGGTAGCAGTAATGAAGTTTAAGTCAGATGATATTTCAGCGAATGTTGAAGCAGATGACGACAGACCAATTGTCTTCTTCGACGTTGAGGTTTATCAGAATCTTTTCGTTCTTTGCTGGAAATTCCTTGGTGCTAAAGAAGTAACAAAACTTATTAATCCTACGATTCAGCAGGTAGAGGATATTTTTAAGTATAGGTTAGTTGGATTTAACAACAGAAAGTACGATAATCATATTCTCTGGGCGTACACGATGGGTTATAAGAACAAAGCCCTTTACGAACTCTCACAGAGTATTATTGCTAACGAGAGAAAAGGAACTTTCGGTGAAGCTTACAATCTTAGTTACACTGATATTTGGGATTACGCATCTAGCAAACAGAGTCTTAAGAAGTGGGAGATTCAGTTAGGCATTTCTCATATCGAGATGGGAATACCGTGGGACCAACCCGCTCCTGAAGACAAGTGGGAAGAGGTTGCAAACTATTGCGCTAATGACGTTTTGGCTACCGAAGCTGTTTGGAATGCCACAAAATCTGATTTCAAAGCAAGAGAGATATTAGCAGATTTGGCAGGAATGACAGTTAATGACCCTACTAATAAACTGACTCTAAGAATAGTCTTTGGTAAAGAGAAGAATCCTAAGTTGATATATACGAATCTCGCTACCGGAGAACAGATAGAGACAATAGGAGGAGATTATGGGAAGGCCAAACGATGAAGTAATCAATTCTTTTCCTGGATATTACATGACTAAAGAGGAAGTTGAAGTAAAAGATAAGAAGACCGGAAAAGTTACAAAGAAGATGGTTGTTAAGAACATGTATCGAGGAACGGACGTCGGACTTGGTGGTTACGTTTATGGAATTCCCGGTATGTACCGTAATGTTGCACTCATTGATGTAGCGTCAATGCATCCGTCGTCTATTATTATGCTTAATAAACTTGGGGAGTATACCAAGAACTATAAGAATCTCAGAGATGCTAGAGTTTATATTAAGCATAGAGACTACGATAAGGTAAGAAGCATGTTTGGCGGTAAGTTGGCCAAGTATCTTGAAAATGATTCCGATGCTGATGAACTTTCTAAAGCTCTTAAACTTCCTCTAAATGCTTTCTATGGACAGTCTTTTGCTAGTTTTAATAATCCTGCTAGAGACTGGATGGACGAAAACAATATTATTGCACTTCGTGGTGCTTTGTTCATGAGGACTCTTCAGGACGAAGTTACTAGTCGTGGGTTTACTGTTGCTCACATAAAGACAGACTCAATAAAGATTCCTGAAGCTACTCCGGAGATTATATCTTTTTGCGTTGAGTTTGGAAAGAAGTACGGATATGACTTCGAGCACGAAGCAACGTATTCGAAGATGTGTCTCGTTAACGATTCGACTTATATTGCTAAGTACGATAGTAAAGGTGTAAGAAACAAAGGTGGAAAACATGCTAACGAGTGGACTGCCACTGCAAAACAGTTTCAGATTCCATATTTGTTCAAGACGCTCTTCAGTCACGAGCCGTTAGTGTTCGATGACTTCTGCGAGACACAGAGCGTTCAGGAGGGAGCTTTATATTTAAAATTCGGAAACGGTGACAAGAGATTTATTGGAAGAGTTGGAAGATTCTGCCCAGTTAAAGAAGAATGCGGTGGCGCTGAATTACTCAGAATCAAAGACGGGAAAGAATACGCCGCTACAGGTAGTAAGGGATACAAATGGCTTGAGTCAGAAGTTATCGACCGTGAGCATTACGATGATATTATTGACAAGTCATATTACATCAACAAGGTAAACGATGCAGTAGCAGCAATCTCTAAGTACGGAGATTTTGAGTGGTTTACTTCAGACAGTGATGAACCGATGCCAGAGGACTACAACTTTGAAGAAGTCTCTGGAGATCCAATATTTATGAATCCGCCTGAGGAATTACCGTTTTCACTTCAGTATAACTAATTCAACAATTGAAAGGAGATTATATTTATGAACAGACCTACTAGCAAAATCACAATTGAGAATGCAAGACTTATCTTCAGAGATTTTAGTGGTGAAAGGAACAGATTCAGCAGCGACAGGACGTTTGGTGTTGTGCTTGAACCTGATGACGCAGAGAAGCTTGCAAATGATGGATGGAATATTAAGAGGCTTGAACCCAGAGAAGAGGGCGACGAGCCTCTTTTCTTTATGACAGTAAAGGTGATATTTGGAAAGGTGCCGCCGACAGTTGTTCTTCTTAACGGAAGATCTAAGAAGACTACTCTCAGCGAGAAGACTATTAATATTCTTGACTATGTACAGATTGAGAAAGCAGATATGGTTATTCGTCCGTACAATTACGACTTCGCTGGTAAGAGCGGAACTAAGGCATATCTCAATGCTCTGTATGTAACTAAGTCCGAAGATGTTCTGGAGGAGAAGTACGCTGATATTCCTGAAGAGGAAGACGTGCCGTGGGCGGAATAAAAGTTGAACTATACAGACATCAGTACGATGCTGTAGAAAAGATGAAGAATGGCTGCATTCTCTGCGGAGGTGTTGGGACTGGTAAGTCAAGAACCAGTTTAGCATATTACGCAAAAGAGAATGGAGCTGTTCTTCATTTTAGTGATAAGACGGTTAGGGGAGCTTTGCGCTCCCCAAGACCGCTTTATATTATTACGACAGCTAAGAAGCGAGATTCAAGTGAATGGCTAGAAGAGTGCAGACCATTTGAAATTAAGGAAGTTATTATCGATTCATGGAATAACATAAAAAAGTATACGAAAGTATGTGGAGCTTGGTTTATATTCGATGAGCAACGTGTCATTTCGTGGGGAAGTTGGACCAAATCGTTCCTAAATATTACGAGAAAGAATAAATGGGTTCTACTCTCAGCAACACCTGGTGATACATGGAGTGATTATATTCCAGTGTTCGTTGCAAATGGATTCTATAAAAACAAAACAGAGTTCATGAGGCGTCATGCAGTAATTAACAGTTTTGGTGGTTATCCTAAAATCGACAGATATATTAATACGGGAATTCTTGTAAGGCATAGAAGAGACATTTTAGTTACGATGCCGTTTGAGCGTTCTACCACACCACATTATATTTCAGTTACATGTGAGTACGACAAAGAGTTGTATAAGAGAGTGTGGCGTGACAGATGGAATCCA
>Ga0326512_10004114_pt1 | contig 10597 bp, 9 predicted proteins | sample 1_2617_0518_D_FD_203652 | JGI IMG/M metagenome (GOLD analysis project Ga0326512, IMG submission 203652) | Bovine rumen microbial communities from UC Davis, California, United States - 1_2617_0518 | ecosystem: Host-associated > Mammals > Digestive system > Stomach > Rumen | place: USA: California...
TTATGGTCATACATTCTTTGATGAAAGTGTACCGTTCTTTGAGCATAGAGCTAAATACGGTACAGCAGGCAGTACAACATCAGAGAAGGGTACTGACAATAAGAAGAACAATTCCTCCAAATACAATCACGAATATTATATGAAGAACAAAGATAAGTGGGAAGGTAAATACGACGAGTATAAAGAGGGCGATAAGGATTTCGATGATAGTAACTACTCAGAAAAGAATCGCCTTGGTGATACTGACTTCTACGGATTCCAGAAGGAAGATGGTTCTTGGGTAATACTTGAAGAGGACATGAAGTTTACACTCCCGAAAGGCATGACCAAACAGGAGCTCATTTCCAGACTTGAGGCTTATGATAAGGAGATCGAGCGTAAGCGTCAGAATGGCGAGAAGTGGACAACTGAAGATTGGGTTAACGGAGCCAAGAGAGCATTAAGTACCAAATCCAGTGAAAAAGAGTTCGATGTTGATGCAGCTGCTAGAGATGTAATTAGGGGTAAGTATAAGAACGGTGCAGAAAGAAAAGCAGCCCTTGGAGAAGATTACGAAATGGTTCAGAAGAGAGTTAATGAGCTCATGAAGAAAGAAAAATCAAAGAAAACTGAAACATCTTCAAGTTCATCTTCATCATCAGAAACTTCATCTGAATCTTCAGGTAAGAACCGTTCCATACAGGAAGCCTATGAGGATGAAAAAAGGCGACAGTCAGCCAAACACTCAGATGATTTAGGTTCGGTATTCGTAAGAGATTTGTATTAAGGAGGTAAATTAATGGCGTCATTAGCACACAGATTTCGTTCCGGATGGAACGCCTTTCTTGGACGAGATCCCACAAAAGAACGGCAGTATACGGGAGGCGATGTTTATGGATACACGATGCGTCCAGATGTTGTCAGGTATACTCTCAATAACCAACGATCAATTGTATCGTCTGTATATAACAGGATAGCTATTGATGTGTCACAGATTAACATTATCCATGCTAAACTGGATGATCAAAATCGCTATTCTGAAACCATTCAATCGTCGCTTAACAGATGTCTTACACTGGAAGCGAATATCGATCAAACTGGTAAAGCCTTTATACAGGATATAGTCGAGTCAATGTTTGATGAAGGCTATATTGCAGTTGTACCAACTGATACTGACGATGATCCAACAACCGAGTCTCAGAAGTGGGAAATCAACTCACTTAGAACTGGAAGGATCTTGGAGTGGTATCCTCTGGCCGTAAAGGTACACCTGTATAACGAGAGAAAAGGCAGATTTGAGGATATCATTCTTCCAAAAGATTGTGTGGCGATAATTCAGAACCCGTTCTATTCGACAATGAATGAGCCTAACTCTACACTTCAGAGACTGATTCGAACGATTAATAAGCTTGATAAGTTCAATGACATGAACACTTCAGGTAAGTTGAATATGGTAATTACGCTTCCTTATGTCACTAGATCAGAACAGCGACAAAAAGAAGCTAAACGGCGTCTTGAGAATGTTGAAGACCAGTTGGAGAACTCTCCACTTGGTATCGCATATCTCGATGCAACAGAACATATCACACAGCTTAATCGTCCAATCGAAAATAATCTCTGGGAGCAGGTTAGAGAACTTACCACAGAATTATTCAATAAGCTTGGAGTTACCCAGGCTATCTTAGACGGAACTGCCGATGAGGCAACCGTTATCAACTATTACAACAACACCATTGTTCCGATATGCTCTGCTATTGCAGACGAATTTAAGAGGAAATTCCTCTCAGATACTGCAATCACTAAGGGGCATACGATCTTCTTCTATAGAGACCCATTTAAGTTAGTACCAGTATCACAGCTTGCTGACATTGCAGATAAGTTCAGAAGAAATGAGATCATGACTTCTAACGAGCTTAGAGCTGAGATTGGTATGCTTCCTTCTGATGCCGCACAGGCTGACGATATGAGTAACCCTAACTTAAATAAGTCGAATGAACAGGTCAAGATGGATAGTGGTGCAGAAGTTCCAAAAGAAACAGAAGGAGGTAAGCCAAATGTCTAAAAAGCATTATGACTTTGCCGGTTGGGCTACTAAAGAGAACATTAGATGCTCAGATGGTAGAACGATTAGGCACGGTGCGTTTTCTGGAGATGATGGCAAGCGTGTTCCTCTTGTTTGGATGCATAATCACAAAGACGTAAACCAGGTACTCGGTCATGCAGATCTTGAGGCGAGAGATGGCGGTATGTATGCATATTGCTCATTCAATCAGACAGAAGCTGGCCAGAATGCTAAGGAGTGCGTCCAGCATGGTGACGTTGTAGCGCTTTCGATCTTTGCCAATGAGTTAAGGCAGAAAGGCGGAGACGTTATTCACGGTGCAATCAAAGAGGTTAGCGTCGTGTTAGCAGGTGCTAACAGAGGAGCCATTATCGACAATATTACTCTCGCGCATGGAGAGCTTTCTGAAGAGGAAGCAGAAATCCAGTTCGTTGGATATGACGATATCGTTATCCACAAGGACATTGAGGACGACGAGGAAGAAGATGACAACGAAGACGGAGAGAATGAAGAAGACGGTGGCGACGATAAGGAGCCGAAGAAGCCAAAGGATGATGAATCATCTGATGATGAGGAAGATTCCGAAGAAGGCGAGAAAAAGCCGATCAAGCACGCTGACGAAGAGGGGTCTGATGATGAGACTGTTCAGGATGTCTTAGACACACTCAACGACAAGCAGAAAAAGGCCGTTGCAATAATCATTGACCAGATCACATCCGGTAAGAAGTCATTGTCTCACGACGATGTTCAAAATGACGACGAAACCGTTGAAGATGTCTTCAACACATTAAACGAGAAACAGAAAAAGGTAGTCTATTACCTTTTAGGTGAGGCTGCAGAAACAAAAGGAGGTTCAGAGATGAAGCATAACGTATTTGAAGGAGCCCAGGCTAAAAACACACTTTCTCATGACGACTTCGTATCTATTATGGGAGTTGGTAAGCAGATGGGATCACTTGGAGATGCCTTTAGGCAGGCAGTAGACGAGGGTGTAATCCAGCACGATGATGGTGACTATGGTATTACTGACCTTGAGTACCTCTTCCCGGAGGCAAAGACAATCAACAACACACCTGAGTTCATCAAGAGAAACACAGAGTGGGTTGAGGGCGTAATAGGCGCTTGCCACAAGACACCTTTCAGCAGAGTAAAGACAATCTTCGCTGACATCACAGAAGATGCTGCCCGTGCAAAGGGATACATCAAAGGTAAGTACAAGAAGGAAGAGGTATTCGCTCTCTTGAAGAGAACCACATCACCTCAGACAATCTACAAGAAGCAGAAGCTTGATAAGCAGGATATCGACGATGTAATGGAGAACATGAACATCGTACCTTGGATGAAGTCCGAGATGCAGCTCATGCTCAGAGAGGAAATTGCTCGTGCAATCCTTATCGGCGATGGCAGACTTGCTGACGATGATGACAAGATCCATGAGGAGAACATCCGTCCTGTATACAACGACGAAGACCTCTTCACAGTTAAGATTCCTGTAAAAGTAGCTGCAAACGCTACAGATGATGAGATCGCTAAGGCTCTTATCAAAGCTCAGATCAAGGCTCGTAAGCAGTATAAGGGTTCAGGTTCACCTAAGTTCTACACAACTGATGAGTACATCACAGACGGTATCCTTCTTGAGAACGGTATCGGTGAGAGACTCTACAAGACTGAGGCTGAGCTGGCTACAGCTATGAGAGTTAAGGAGATCATTCCTGTTGAGGCTATGGAAGGCAAGACCATCGAGATCACAGAGAGTGGTGTTAAGAAGACATACCCTCTTATCGGTGTAACAGTTAACCTTGTCGACTACAACATCGGTACAAACGGTGGAGCTAAGACAGACTTCTTCGATGATTTCGATCTTAACTTCAACCAGATGCTCTACCTGTACGAGACAAGAATGTCTGGTGCTCTTGTTAAGCCTTACTCAGCACTCAGCTTCTACCTCGTTAAAGAGTGATAACTACGTAATAGGAGGACAAACAAATGACTAAGAAGTACATTGATGCAAAAGACAAATTTGTTGCAGCACGCTTCGTATATGCTAAGGCAGCAGATCACAAGCTTTACACAGATGAAGCTATGACAGTTCAGGCTAAGGAAGCCGATGTAACAGATGCTTTCCTTTGCGGCAAACTTGTAGTAGTTGTTGGCACAGCATTTGTAAGACCTGTAAAGGTTGATGGAAACGAAGTTGATGTTAACGGCACAACTTACGAGGCAGAGCCTGAGGCTTAAGCAGTTATTGGAGGATGATCAAAATGAAGTGGTATGGCAACATCGGATTCAAAGAAGAAATAGAAGTATCGCCTAGGGTTTGGAAACCAACTATTACTACTAAGCAGTTCTTTGGGGACGTGCTTAGAGATTCTTGGAACGAACAGCATGGCGATAAAATAAACGCCGACTTGCATATTTCTAACAGGCTTTCGGTTGTTGCAGACCAATATCTTCAGAGCAACTTCCATAAAATAGCCTATGTAGAATTTGGTGGAGCCAAGTGGATTGTGAGCAATGTCGAGAAGGATCCTGATAGACCTAGACTTGTTCTATCCCTTGGCTCTTTATATTTGGAGGAGGAAGAATGAAGACGAAAGAAGAACTCGGTGATCTTTTGGAGTCGGTGCTCGGCAATTCTAATGTCTATTTCCAGGCCCCTCCAAACACCAAAATGAAGTACCCATGTATGGTTTATAGGTTTAGTAGACCTAGTGTCGAACATGCCGACAATAAACCGTATATAGTTACCGGTCGTTGGGAAGTACACCACATGTATAAAGACCCTGAGAATGAGAAGGTTAAGGATATGCTGTTCGCAGCCCCTTATGTAACTCACGACAACAGGATTGTGCATGATGGTGTTTACAACGACTATTACACAATTTATTTCTAACGGAGGTAAAAGATTATGGCTGTTAAATTTAAAGCAGTTTGGGACCAGATCGGCGAGAAAAAGTTCGAGACTGGTGTTGATAGAGGTATGCTTTACCCTATCGCTAATGGTATTTATCCTAAGGGTGTAGTTTGGAACGGTTTCACAAACGTAAACGAATCACCTGAAGGCGGAGATGCTCAGGATTTCTATGCTGATAACATCAAATATGGCTCTCTTCGTGGTGCTGAGAACTTCAACGGCACAATCGAGTGCTACACATATCCTGATGAGTGGAAGGAATGCGACGGTAGAAAGACCCTTCTCCGTGGTGTTACTGTTGCTCAGCAGAACAGAAAGGCATTTGGTCTTTCATACAGATCTCTTATCGGAAACGATACAGACCTGCTTGATCACGGTTACACAATCCATCTCGTATACAACGCTTCTGCTTCACCTTCAGAGAAGAGCAGACAGACTGTTAACGAGTCTCCTGAAGCTCAGACATTCTCATATGAGTTCCAGACAACTCCTGTTCCTGTAACAGTAGTTCCTAACATCAAGGCAACAGCACACCTTGAGATCGACAGCACAGAGGTTACAGCTGAGCAGCTTGAAGCTATCGAGTCTATTCTCTATGGTACAGCTGGAACAATCAGTTACTCAGAGGCTTCTGTTGTATCTGGCGACAACCCTAAGCAGATGGGTCTCTATGAGAGATCTGGTTCCGCAGGCGCTTATGTATACACACTCACAGAGGACACAACTGTTGGCTCAGGGAAGACATACTACGAGAAGACAGAGACAGGCGCAGTTGAGCCTAGACTTCCTCTTCCTGACGAAGTATACACAATTCTTACTAGCCTGTAATTCAGTTTCCTACCCCTAATGGCCCGGGTTGTTGTCTATATGGCTTCAGCCTGGGCTATTTTTAATCATGCTCAAAATGAGCCTATTCGAAAGGAGATTAAACCATGTATAAGATAACAAAGAAATTTGAGGATTTTAACGGCGTTGAAAAGGAAGATGATTTCTACTTCAACCTTACAAAAGCAGAGATTTTGAAGATGGAGCTTAGCGAGGAAGGCGGTTTCGATAAGCGTCTTGAGAAACTCGTTAAGACCCAGGACATGAAAGAGGCGATCAATGTATTTGAAGGTCTTCTTCTCATGGCATACGGTGTTAAAACAGAAGACGGTCGCTTCGTAAAGAACGATGAAGTAAGAGCTAAGTTTGCTTCATCAGCAGCGTTCAGTGAGATTTACTGGGATCTTGCAACAAACCCTGAAATGGCAGATGCATTTGTTAAGGGCGTAATCCCGAATATGGACAATGCTATCCCAGCTCCTCCAATTGAACAGAAGCATTAATAAATAGAAAAGTGAGGTGATGAGAGAATGTCTACCAAAGTTGAAATAGACGGAGTCGAGATGTTCGATGAAAGAACTAGTCGTTTCATAGTGGTTAAACCCACGGTACTAACAATGGAGCATTCTCTTATCTCCATCTCTAAATGGGAATCAAAGTTCCATATCCCGTTTTTAAGAGAGGGTGATAAGACCCCCGAACAATTATTGTATTATTTCGAATGCATGACGCTCAACCAGAATGTAAATCCGGATGTCTACAAGGCCATAACTCCAGAAAAGCAAAAAGAAATACTCGATTACATTCACGATCCAATGACCGCAACATGGATTAATGATAATGGAAAGCTTGTAAAAGGTAGAAAGCGTGGTGTTGATCAGGAAATAACATCTGAGTTGGTTTATTTTTGGATGAGTCAGTACAATCTTCCACATGAATACGAAAAATGGCATTTTAATCGGCTATTAACGCTTATTCAGATTTGTAATCAGTACAATAGCCCGCAAAAGAAGATGAATAAGAATGACATCATTCGAAATAACGACGCAATTAATGCTGCTAGAAGAGCTGCTATGAAAACACGGGGGTAAATGCCTATGAGTGGTATAAGTGTTAGCACAAGTGGAAACTTTAATAAGACTTTTAAACTCTTGGAGAACATGAAAGACTTCAAGAGAAAGAAACTCATAGCAATACTTAATAAATACGGAGAAAGAGGTGTGCAATCTTTACGAGAGCATACGCCAATGGACTCCGGGGAAACAGCTAATAGCTGGTCATATGAAATCGTAGAGGAAGAAGGAAAGGCAACGTTAGTGTTTAAAAACGATGCTCAAAATGACGGTATTCCAATAGCCATTCTGATCCAATACGGTCATGGTACCGGTACAGGTGGTTATGTTCCGCCAAACGATTTCATAAATCCTGCTATGTCGCCGATTTTTAAAAAGATTGCGGATGATGCATGGAAGGAGGTGCGTGCTTTATGAGTCAGACAATTGACAATCAGATTGTAAAAATGCAATTTGACAATGCGAGTTTTGAGAAAAACGCTCAGCAGACCATGTCTACGCTGGAAAGACTCAAAGCCGCACTGAAATTCGACAAAGTTAATATGACTCCATTACAACAGGCCTTTGCTGAGACGGAAGCTACCGCCACAAAGGCAGGTTTAAGTATTAGAGACATATGGCTAAAGATGGGTAACATTATCGAAGACCAGGTAGCAACAAAGATTGTTAATGCTGGTAAGAAGATAATGAATGCCCTTTCTTTTGAGGGTATTAATGACGGTTTTAACGAGTATGAATTGAAGATGGGTTCTATTCAGACCATTATGGCAGGTACAGGAGCATCTCTTGCAACCGTTAACCATTACCTCGATGAACTGAATACCTATTCAGATAAAACCATCTATTCATTCTCAGACATGACAAACAGTATTGGTAAGTTTACTAATGCTGGTGTCAAATTAGACGATGCAGTAAACGCCATTAAGGGTATAGCCAACGAGGCAGCCGTTTCTGGTGCTAATGCAAATGAAGCTTCTAGAGCAATGTATAACTTTGCCCAGGCTTTGTCATCTGGTTATGTTAAGCTTATCGACTGGAAATCAATCGAGAACGCTAACATGGCTACAGTTGAGTTTAAAGATACACTTTTAAGAATGGGTGTAGCTTGTAAGACAGTAGCAAAAGAGTCTGATGGTATGTACAAGGTTCTTACTGAGAATAATCAGGGAAAAACCATGGACGACCTTGTAAATGGTACTAAGAACTTTAACGATTCGCTTCAGTACCAGTGGATGACAACAGACGTTCTTACAAAGACTCTTAAGATTTATGCTACTGATGTAAGAGAACTCACAGCTGCTGAAAAAGACAGATATGAAGCCGAACTTGAGGGCTTAGGTTATTCACAAGAAGAAATAATAGCCTTAGAGCAATTAGGTATTAAGGCTGCAAATTCTGCTACTGAGATTAAGACATTCACCATGCTTATAGACACTCTTAAAGAGGCAATAGGCTCTGGTTGGGCAATGTCTTGGCAATACATAATTGGTGACTTTGAACAGGCTAAAGCTATATTTACTGATATGGGTAAGGTTTTAGGCGGAGCAATAGACACCATTAGTGATGCCCGTAACAGATTACTTAAATCAGGACTACAAACTGGATGGGAAAAGTTTACAACAATGACCAATAGGGCCATCCCTGAAAGTGAAGAATACAGACAAATACTTCTTAAGACTGCAATGGCTCATGGTGTCTTAAGTAAGGAACAGGTCGTAGAGATAACCTCTACAAATGACCTTGTTAAATCTATGCATGAGCTTAAATGGGTTACCGGAGACCTATTGGTAGAATCTGTAAGTGATTATACTAAGACTCTGGAATCCATGTCTAAAGAAGAACGTGAAGCTGCTGGTGTAACGGACGATCAGCTTGCTGAGTTACAGTCACTTAATCGTTTCATGCAGGCCAATAAGGATAAGAGTAATGGATATATCGAGTCTTTAGCTAAAGGAATGAATGAACTCGGCGGTAGAGAGAACATTATTGCAGGTCTTAAAAATTTATTCCATGGTCTTATGGATGCTATTAAACCAGTTGGTGAAGCATTCAATAATGTCTTTGGAATAATGGACCCAAGAAATCTATTCAACTTCACAGTTAAGTTCAGAGAGTTTACAGAACAGATGAAAGTTAGTACAGATGCAGCTAATACAATCAGAACTGCATTTACATTAGCTTTTGGTGGAATTAAGACCGTTGTAAGTGGTGTATCCACTGCTATATCCGGAGTAACTAAGTTAGTGTTGCCACTATTCAACCTATTTGACGCCATATTTGGTCTTATAGGTAAGGTAGTTGCAGCAGTTACAGGTTCATCTGGAGCTCTTGGAGCAGCCGAGAAATTTACCAAGATTGGGGATAAGATTTCTAGCAAATACCTCGCTGCTATGCAAAAACTTGCTAACTTTATCAATAAGGTTGCAGATGCTATTAGAGGTATACCTGACGCAGCTATATTTGATAAGATACATGATGCTGTTGAAAGAGTTACAAGTAAGATTCAGGAGTTGTGGAACTCTTTTGTAAGCTTACCTGTAGTTCAACAGATGATTGCTGATTTCAATGCAGCTGTAGAGAAGGTGCAGAAGAACGTTGAGTCACTTTCTAAGAAGGTTGATGAGAACTTTAGAAAGATTAAACTCTCAACCCAGAAGTACATCAACTGGAATACAGTTAACACAGTTCTAACTGCAGTTTACACCAAAGTAAAGAACTTCATGACTCTGATGAAGCAATTTGCAGATCGTATAAAAGAGTTCTTTATAGACCTCAAAGACGGCAAGACTGTTGTCGAGTCGTTTAAGGAGAACTTTGGTGATATTATCGACAAGATCAAGGAACTAAAGAAGAACCTAGATGATTTCTTCGATAACCTCTTCTCTAAAGGGGATGAGATGGGAAAGAACTTCGATCTTGAAAAAATCGCTCAGGCTATTCATGACTTTGTTGCAAACATTTCACCAGATCAGGTTGCTTTGATAGCAGTTTCTACTGGTTTTGCTCTGATTACTCTTAACTTGTTAAGACTTTCAGATGCTATGAGAAACGCTGTAGACAGCTTCACTGGTATTGGGGTTGCGCTTAAGAATGTTATCAATTCTTATGTTAAAAAGCAGAAATCTACAATCCTACAGGTTGCAGAGGCTATCGTAATTGTGACAGCTGCTCTTTGGGTATTAACAACAGTTGCTGATAAAGACAAACTCGATAACGCCGTTGGTGCCTTAGCTATAGTAACAGCATTGCTTGTGGAACTCGTTGCAGCTTTAACTGTAGCAGGAATAGCATTAAAGCAATTTGGTGGCGAGCAGTCATTTGTAAAACTTGCATCAGGTCTGGCCATAGTTGCTGGTGCTATGTTGGTGGCTGTAATGTCACTTAAAGCCCTTGAGTATGTTAATTTGGATTGGAAGATTCTTCCCAAATTAGCTCTTGTAGCAGTCATACTCACATCTTTATCAGGTTTGGCACTGTTGCTATCCAAGCTGAAGAACTTCAGTAAGGGCTCGTTGACGCTATTAGCAGTCGCAGGGTCATTACTCGTTACTGCAACAGCGTTAGCGGAGATCTCAAGTATCCCTTCTGAAAAGCTTGAAAAGTCAATTGACACAATGCTCAAAATGATGATTGGTTTAGCAGCTTTGATGGCGGCATCAAGTCATATTGGACTGTTCTCGTCAATAGGCTTCTTATCTGTTGTTCTTATGTTCGATAAGTTGCTCCCTTCTATCGAGAAGATAG
>Ga0326512_10004115_pt1 | contig 10596 bp, 12 predicted proteins | sample 1_2617_0518_D_FD_203652 | JGI IMG/M metagenome (GOLD analysis project Ga0326512, IMG submission 203652) | Bovine rumen microbial communities from UC Davis, California, United States - 1_2617_0518 | ecosystem: Host-associated > Mammals > Digestive system > Stomach > Rumen | place: USA...
ATTTTGCAAAGGAGAGGAGACAATGCCCCGCAAAGCCGCGAAGAAGTACGGCCCCGGCGGGCAGTATTACCGCAAGCGCATCAAGACGCCGGAAGGGAAGTATGAGGACATCTACGGCAAAACGCAGACGGAGCTTGCCGAAAAGGTCAACCTCCGTCTGAATCAGCTAGCCGCTGCGGCGGATGCCCCGCCCCAGGAGCTTTATCTTTTTGAGTACGCCGCCGGCTTCTACGCCCGGCGGGAGGGGAACATGAGCCCCGGCAGCCGCAAGATGTACAAATACCAGATCAATAATGTTATCTGCCCCGTGATCGGCGCAAAGCCCGTCCGGGACGTGACCAGCGACGACCTCGCCGCCGTCCTGGCCACGCGCTCCCATCTGAGCCGATCCAGCCAGCAGAAGACCGTCCTTGTGCTCAAACAGATCTTCGACGCCGCGCTGGAGGCCGGCGTCATTGAAAAGCTGCCCTCGCGCAAGCTTCGCCCCGGCGGCAAGCCGCCCGTCCAGCGGAAGGCCCTCACAAAAGAGCAGGAGCAGGCGCTTCTTGCGGCTGTCCGCGGTCTGAGCGTGGAGCCCTGCGTCATGCTTGCCCTGTATACCGGGATGCGCCGGGAAGAGATCTGCGCCCTCAAATGGGACGCCGTGGAGCTGGTCGCCACGGCTCCGCACCTCACCGTGCGCCGCGCCTGCCGCTGGCCAAGCAACACCCGGCCGGAGATCTCCGACGTGCTCAAGACGGACGCCGCCGCCCGCGTGATTCCGCTGCCGCCTCAGCTTGTGCAATTTTTGCAACAACTCAAAGCCCAGCGCCTCGCCGCGCTGGAAAAGGGGAGTACCCCGGACATGGCAGCCTACCGCCTCCGCTCCCAGTGCGTCTACGGCAATGCCAACGGAACGCCGCTGACCATGACCTCCTTCCGCCGCCGCTGGGAGGCGATCAAGTACCGCTCCACCGCCTCCGGGCGGGAGCTTGGGGAGAAGGTGCGGAACCACACCTATTCCGTCACACTGGATTTTTACCCCGCGCCCCACGACCTGCGCCACACCTATATCACGCGACTTATCCTCGGCGGCATGGATCTGAAGCGCGTCCAGTACCTCGCGGGCCACGCCGACCCCAAAGTCACCTTGCAGATCTACACCTCACTCATGGGCCACGCCCCGGAGGATCTGATCGACGACGTGACCGCGATCTTCTCCACGCCGGAGAAATAGCCCGCCCCAGTGGTCCCTGTTATGTACCCCCAAATTACCCTTGCCGCTTTTTGTACCCCTGGCAGGGCGTTCATTTTTTACCGTTTGCCGCGCTTTGCGCTTTCTTGTCGCAAATCCTGAAAGCCTTGCGCCGCAACATGTTCCGGTTTTTCTTTGATTTATAAGGGTTTGCGGAGAAATCCCCGTAAGTATTTCGTAATCAGCAGGTCGTGTGTTCGAGTCACATTACCAGCTCCACCCGCAAGCCTTTATGTATCAAGGGTTTGCGGGTTTTCTTTTTGCCGCCATGGGGTAAGGGGGGAATACTATTACCCCTAAAATTACCCTTAACATCACACCAGAAAAGAAGAGTGCCCTTGTATTTGGGCACTCTTCTTCTTCTTTTCAGGCACCGCCGGTGCGGTCTACATCAATACCCCGCGTAGGTCGCAGGCCTTCGGCCGCACGGGCGGGACGCTCAGCAGCCAGCCACGGCCTCCGCGTACTCCACGATGCGCTGCCGGAACTCAGGCGTCTTGATGCCGGTGATCTCGTCCGGCTCCCAGTACCCGTCGTGCGCCATGGCAAGCTGCAAGAGCTTGACGGTCAGGTCGTCGCCGTACCGGGGGACAACAGCGGCAGCGGGGTCGTCCTGCGGCGCAGGGACTGCTCCGTCAGGAATCTTTTCTTCAAATTCGAGCGCGAATTTGTAGCGCGTGTCCAGGTTCTTGATCTGGGGGTTTTCGTAGACGTTCAACACCGTCCACACACATTCTCTCAGATCGTCCGAGGTGGACACCTGCTCCCAGACGGAGGGGAAGTCCTCCTTCATCTCCTTGATGATAAAGCTGGCCTGCATGGCTTCGTCGCCGATGGAAGTGCCTTTGTTCAATGCGTAGGCAAGCAGCCGTCTCTTTCGCTTGGGATCTGTCCACTGCGCGTAGCCGTAGCCGACCGCGTCGTCGCAGAACCGCTCTAAAAACTCAGGGTTGCCGGTGTCAACGGCGGCGGTGTACTGGGCGTCGTCATATCCATAGCTGTCCTGGGCGTTGTTGCCGCGCATGACACCCTCCGCTCTGATGTTGGCCATGGTGCCCAGCGCGCCGGCGCGGGTCATGCCGTTGGTGCGAAAAATATTGTACAGTTCAAGATCGTTCATAGCTTTCTCCAAATAATCGCTGCGATAGCTGCCGCCAGAATCAGCCCGCCCGCGAGCGGCAGCGCAAGGTGCGCCTCCGGGCCATGGAGCACGGCGTCCCATCCGCGCGCCCTGAATTCCAGGAGCACCAGGCGGGCAAATTCCAGGGCGGTCACTTAATCGTCCTCATCCAGCAGGCCGGAAACGTCCTTGTAATCCATGTCCTCTTTGAGCTCCGCGTAAGGGTCGCCGGGAAGATTATGCAGCGGCTGATAGTCATCCTCGGCGGGCGTGTCCACTGTGGGCACGTCGGGCGGATCTTCGCCGCCCTGCTTGTGGTCGATTTTTTCCTTGTAGTCCTTCAGCGAGCTTTTCAGCCATTCGGGGACGGGCGCGCCGAGCTTGCCCGCATTCTCAATAATGCTGCCAAGCTCCGTGATGATGTACCAGAGTAAAACGATGGGCGTCACCAGCGGGCCGACGTCAATGGGCAAGTCGATACCGGTGCCGGTGACAATGACCGACAGGGCGATGTCACACAGCGCGGCGACAAGGACGGCGAAGATCTCCCCGAGCTTGTGCCAGAGTCCTGCGCGCGCCTGGGAGCTTGACCATTCGCCCGCGGCCTTTGCCGCAAAGGTGCCGGAGGCATAGTCCACCAGCATACAGCCGATCCAGATGATCACGGCCCAGCCCGTCCAGCCCCAGAGGGCGGTGAGGGTGGCGAACAGCATGGTGATGAGTCCTTTGATTTCCATGGCCTTGTCAGGTGCGTTCATTTGTTTTTCCCCCTTTTGAGTATTTTGGTTTGGTAGAATGATTTGGTTACTTAAAGTCTCATCTTTCTCAAATATACTTTTTGTATGCGTTTTTGACGTTCACTTTGTTGACGTAAATATACTTCATTGTCGTGTCTAATTTTTCATGGCCTAGAAGTGCTGCCACTTCCTGAATGTCCATTCCTCTGTCAATCAGGTTTGTCGCCAATGTCCGGCGGAATCGGTGAGGGTGTACGTTCTCAACATGCGCACGCTGCGCAATCGTCTTGAGCTTTGCGCGGACGCCGCCGGGCGTCATTCTGTCAGTGCCTTTACCGGCGAACAGCGCTGGGGAGTTGTCTTTCCTCTCGGAAAAATAGCGATTAAGGAGCATGGCCGTCACATCGTCAAAGAATACTGTTCTTTCCTTGTCGCCCTTGCCGAGCACGGTACATTCGAGATTCTTCAAATCCACGCTATCGCGGTTCAGCCCGCAAACCTCGCTGATCCGGCAGCCGGTGGAAAGGAGGAAGGAAATCATGGCCTTGTCCCTGCTGCTGTCGCAAGCCTCCTTCAGTATCTCTATGTCGATCTCAGAATAGGGAACCTTGACTTGCTTCTTGCACTTGATGGGGCCGAGATTCGCGCACGGATTACCGGGCAACAGTCCCTCTTTGTGTAGCCAGCCGAAGAAGCTGGAGAACACACAGCGATAACCTTCCAGCGTTTTATCTCCAATGCCGCGTGCCTGTTCTTTCGACAGCCATGAGCGCATCGTGAATACGGTCATTCTGTCAATGGGAATACCTGTTTCGTCGCGCAGCCGTCCGAGGATGTATTTGTACCGCTCTACGGTCTTTTCAGAACGGCCCTCGATCTTCTTTGCCTCCAGAAAGGTTTCCAGAAGCTCGTCAAATGCGTTCTGCTTCCAATACGTCGGGTCTCTGTCAATGGTGTACTCCATCATTCCGGTCTCAATCTCAGCCATGACCGTTCTCAGGGTGTCCGCCGTCAGCTTGTCAGAGAGTGTCCCTTCGATTTCCCGTATAAGGAGCTGCTTCGCTTCTATCGACATCTTCATCACCTCGCTCATAGCATACACCTTTTCGGATGTATTGTCAACACCTTTTAGAGTGTTGACTTTTATAAGTGAGGTGTGATATACTTTGCAACAGGAGGTGAGAAAGTGATTATATTCGAGGATGTACTCGGTTTGCTGGCCAAGAGCGGCTGGAGCGCTTACAGGTTGAGGAAAGAGAAAGCGTTATCGGAGAGTACAATCACAAGGCTTAGGAACAGTGCGCCGATCAACACGACCACAATTGATACAATTTGTGAGCTGTGCGGATGTCAGCCTGGAGATCTTATGCACTATGTTCCGGACGAGCAGGGCGAATAAACGCCCTGCTTTTTTTATTCCCGGTTTCTTACTTCTTACACTTTGGGAAGCTCGATGCCGTGAATCGCTGCCTGCTTCTCCAGCTCGTAGAGATACATGCCCATGTGATGGGCTTGCTCTTTCCAGCTTTCAAGCGGAATCGGGGTATTGAAAGTCTGTTTTCCGACTTCTCGCATGACGATCATCTTATGCAGCTTCTCATACCGAATCTTGAGCTGAAGATATTCAGCCTTAAAACGTTCTGTCCAGTCAGCGCTGGTCATAAGATCAACAGTATCTTTCAGTTCCATATTGTCCTCCTTATCGTGACTTAAAGTGTCCCTTACTATACAAAGTGCCAGTAAAGCCAGTAGATTACCAGCGACAGCGCTGGGCCAGCCGCAAGTCTGGCGAGTAGTTTTAGTTCATTTCTCATAAAGTGTCACTTAACCAAGGAACTCAATGACAGCTTTGATATAGAAGAATGTCCCAAACAACGCCCAGCTGCCAAAGAAAATATATCCAACAAGTTTTGTTAACATTTTCATAAACATCTCCTTACGGCATCAATTTGCATTAGTGTTTGTGATTGTGATGCCAGTGTTATAGGCAATGCTGTAAATATCCTTCCCGGATACGTTTTGAATCAATTTGTTAAGATACACGTCCGCAACTTTGCAATTACACAAGAAAGTATAATTTGCTCCATTCGCAATAATTGTTCCAGCGCTGATTTTGTGCAAATCACCATCCGCATATGTTCCGCTGGCCCACGATGAGGCATAACCTGTATACACCTTAACAACGCTCTCCATGCTACTTGTCGCTTGCTCCACAACATTATTGATTCCAACATTGTATACGCGCAGCCCGTTAGCGCACAGGCAAATAATAGCATGATGCCGTCCAGCTGTATATACATTGGATATAATAACGTCGTGAATATCCAGCAATCGTTTGTCAACATTTTGTAGGCTCTCTCCCGTGTGCGAAGCAGTCAAAGGGTACATAGTTGCGCTTTGTTGTGGATTATAACTGTCTTTATTATATCCGGGGTACAATGCGGTACATGCTACTGCATCATCTTCAGTTTTGCCTGTTATGTCGTGAATGTAAAAATTATGACATCCAATTCTTATGTCAATGCCGTCTCCGTTTTTGATATTCAGTGTTTCAAAATTCAGGTCATGAACGTGGGCATTTGCGCAAAATTCAAACGATATGGCCCAGCACCGTGTTTTTGTAAACGATATGCCAGATATTTCAATTCCAGTGCAGTTACACAGATATATTTGCAGTGTTCTCCAACCGTAATAGTCACCTACCATAGCCTGCGTTTCCTGCAAATATGGGTTGTAGATTGTCGCGTTTACATCAGGGCCTTCAATAATCGCCCCATTTTTTCCAATTATGCTAATATTTTCGGTATCGGTTATGCTTTGTGCGAACATATTGGGATTCTGGTCGTTTACAACAAAATTCTTGCCACGGAACACATTGTCATAAGTTCCGTCATTTTGTTTGATTTTCACGCCGTCAATAACAACCGTCGTGTTTGCGTCCAAAAGAATAGCCTGTGAAATATGCCAGTCTTTTGTATCAAACAGAACGTATCGGCTTGAATAGCTGGACGCAAATGCCATGGCATCGGAAATAATTTCGTCATCGGTTTTTATCCCATCATCGAAATCAGACACCTTGACCGCTATGGATTCTATCTCCGCAATGTTTCCGGCCATTGGATTGCCAATGTTTGTAGCCAACTGCATGACTTCGGTGCGCAACATGTCTATACTGATTGCCGATGTGTTCCAATACCCGATACAGCTGAAATTGCTGAGGGTGCTGAGATATGACGTCCTGAAGTATTTCGCTCCTTGCGGAATGTCAAAACTTCTTGTTTCAGATGCTGTAGATGATGCTCCACTGTTGCACCGATATGCAGCAACACAGCTCGAAGGGACATTGTCGACTACATTGTCTGAATAAAACACTATACCAGCATCACTCCTATTTGTTGTTTTGGGCATTGATATACTTATTTTCTCATATTTTTCACAACTGATATATTCGCTGTATATCCAACTTGTCTGTGACAAAGGAATATATACCTTCCCGTAATCAATGGTATCTCGATTTGCATCGATAAGCCCGTTTGTATTAAACGCAATGTCGATGCTTTCTTCCTGCGGCCCGACAATCTCGGGCGCTAATTCACCTACCGTTTCTTCTACGTCATTGAGTGCGCTCTTTAAGTCACCAACCTCTGCGCTCAGCTCCTCGTAACTCTCGGGGATCGACTCTTCCACGCGCTTGGCCTCCGCCGCGCTGGCAGCGGCCTCCGTTGCGCTCTGCGCCGCGGAGCCGGCGCTCTCGCCCGCCTGGGTCGCGGATCCGGCGGCGTTGGTCTTGGAGATCTCCGCGTTCTGCGCCGCCGTCTGCGCGGCGGTTTTATCGGCGGCGACGGTCGCCTTGTCTGCCGCAACCGTCTGCGCGTCCTGGGCGACGGTCGCCTTGTCTGCCGCAACCGTCTGCGCATCCTGGGAGACCTGCGCAGCCTTCTGCCGCACCTCGGCGATATTGTCACCGAGGTCGGCCATGTCCTGGCACCACTGCTCATAGGTTCCGGTGTAGCCCCCGCGCACGGCAGCGCCGAATGCGGTCACGATGCCGGCATTGTAAGATTCAGCCATTTACAACCACCTCCAAAATTCCCGTGTTTTCATCTACCGTAAAGGTCACGCTCTCCGCGAGATTGGGCGTTACGGTCACGACCATCTGTCCGGTCTCGTCGTCCACGTCAAACCAAGCGAAGCCTGATTCCTCCGCGCCCTGCTGCGCGACGTCAGCCCAGTGCTTTGAGCTGTTGTTGTATGTCGGGTCTCCCGGGGCGACAGGCTCCCCGCCCCGCTCTCCGACTGCCCATGCCTTCGCGGCCTGCGCGCTCTCATCCGCCGCCGTTGCTGCTGCTGTGGCCGTCTGCGCAGACTGGCCTGCCGCCTCCCTCGCGCCCTCTGCTTCGGCCTTCGCGGCCTGCGCGGCGTTTTTTGCGGTCTCTGCCGCCTCCGCATGCTCCCCGGCCTTCTCCGCGCTCTGCGCCGCGTCCTGGGCGTTCTGGAGCGTCTCCGCGCCAAGCTCGGTCAAATCGTCCACCCATGTCTGATAGGGATCGGGCGGATCGCCGGGGGCGCATCCCAGATCCGGCGCCGTGAAGGTCGAGAAAACGGCGCTTTTTTCGCGTTTGTCGCCGACCATGAAGACATATTCGGCTTTCCCCTCGCCGTTGACGGCAGTGTCCAGCTCGGAAACCGTCCAGACGGCTACGCCGTCGGCGGTCTGAAGCAGCACGGGATAAGCCACGGCGTCGCCATAGCGCTTCAGGAAAAGCAGAATGGCGCCCGCGCCGAATTCGTCAATCCACGGCTGATAGTTCAGCCGCACCTGCGTGACCCCGTTTTCGCGTCGCTGGCCCAGCATGATCGGCCACGACGCGCATGGGATATTGTCTACGCTCAAGTTTATGACATTCATAATATCCCCCTATACGATCTTGTCCAAAATGACCCGCGTCCCGGAGATCTCGCACACCAGCACCAGATCCCCGGCGGCGACGGAGGCGGAGGCCAGACGCCGGTAGCCCTTTGACGTCGCCGTGCTCGATCCGGCAATGATCAGGTGCACGCCGTCCGCCTCCACGCTGGCCACCTGTGCCATGATGATTTCAGATGTCAAGGTTATACACCACCCTCTCCAATCTGTGCGTCATGAGCCCGCCCGTCCTGAGCTCCATTTCAAAGCCCCGGCTTACGCAGATCGAACCCTCGCCGTTGAGAATCAGGGCCACAGCGTCCTCGACGCCCCAGCCCGGCTCCAGCCGCGTCGTCAGCTCGATGGTCTCCCCGGTAATCAGGCTTTCGCTGCAGAGCCTGTCCGCGTAGGCCTGGAGCTCTGGCTGACTCGGGATGTTGTTGACGCTTACAAGCCTGGTGATCTCCCGCCCCCGGCGCGGGATGCTCAATGGGCTCTGCGCGTTGTCGTTTCGCGCTGTCGCCACCATAAGCGCAGCCTTATCGGGATTCGTGCACGTCACGATCCATGAATTCGGGGCCTCGAAAACGTCTGTTGTTTGCTTAATTTCTGCCATCGCGAAAATCGCCTCCGGATTCCGCCTCCGGATTTCCCGCAGCTCCGCCGCGTCCGGCGGCGCGTCCGCCGTCCATGCGTAGACTACATGGCGGACAGCTGCCGCTTCCGGGACGGTGGCGGGCTCCAGCACCGCCGCGCCGGAGCTGTCAAAGTATAGACTCTTGTAATTGATCTCGTGCAAAAGCTCGTTTATGATTGCCAGATGGCTCTCGCCAAGTGCCCAGTCCTCCCGCGCCTCGGCGAAAACCGCAGACGATTGCGTTTTTATCACCGTCGTGATGCCCGCCGCCGTGAGCAGCTGCTCGACCGCGTCCAGGTAAAGCGTCCCCGCGGGCCAATACCAGACAAAGGCGCTCCGCGTGTCCCGGACGCGCCAGCAGCGGTCGTAGGCCTCCATGCTGACGCTCTGGCTTACGTCTGTGGCGGTCGCCTGCGGCGTCGCCGGGAGGAATACGCCGAGGGGATGGGCGACGCCGTCGAGCACCAGCACCGGCTGTATCTCGTCGCTGAGCCAGTCGATTTCCACCGGCCTGCCGTCCGCGTCTCGCGCTTCCGGGGCAAAGACGCCAGTGAAGGAGGTCTTGATTTCCGCGTCGGCGAGCATCCGGATGTGCGGCGCGCTTTGCTCCATGCAGCGCATCTGTGCATAGCAGGCGCCGCCGCGGAGAAGATTATAATAAAACGAGACCTTACGCATCGGCCGGCCCTCCGTCGTCTGACTGCTGGAGCCGGAACTCGTAGCTTTGGTAGGACTTGGGCGCCCGCTTGTCGTAGCCCTCCAGCACGCCGACGATCACGACGCCGTCCGGCGACTTGAACACCACCGTCTCGCCGACCAGATCCTCAAAGGCCCGCGCCATGCTGCGATCCCGGGCCAGCCAGAAGGCGTCAAAGCTGACCTCAAGGCTCTCATGTTCGCTGACTTCGACCTCCGGGTACCGCGCTCCCGCGTAGGTGAAATAGGCCGCGGCTCGCTTCCTCGTGATCTTGACCGGGCGCACCGCGTCCTCAGAATAGCGCAGCTCGATCCAATCGCTGCCCGAAACCCGGCCGATCACCGGGCAGTCCACCGCCGCCGTCGCTGTCTGCAATGCCTGCGTGTACGCGACGCTGCTTTGGAGGATTTGCAGCACCTTGTACACATGCTCACCCAGCACCGTCCGGTCATAGAATACGCGCTCAAAGGTTTTCGCAATGACCGAATTGTCACGGTAAATCAAAAAGTACCCGAAATCCGGGGCGATCCTGTTGTACCGGATGCCTGAGTCGTAGGTGCTGCCCTCGGTGTATCCCACGGTTGCGATGTCCGTCCAGACCTCCGCGTCCGCCGTGAACACTCTGCAGCGGAATTGATAACCGTCCACGCTTGCCGACACAGGCACGACAAGCCAGTATTTTTGCGCGTCGGCCAAAACCCGGTGATAATCGAACGGCGGGACGGCGGGCTGCCACGCCGCTGCGGGGCTGGTGCGGTACTGCCACTCATAGTCCAGTCTGTGCACCTCGACGCCTTCCTCCCAGCTCACCATATCGTCAAGCACCTGCACGATGAGGGAAAAGTTCCCAAGCTGCGCCGTCTGGTATTCCGGCGGCTGCCGTACAATTACCGGTACCTCTACCCCGCCCGTCCAGCTGAGCCGAACGCTTTCGCCGCTCTCCGCCGTGAGCTGGATCGGCTCCGCCGCGTCAATGGATACGAAAACGTCCGCCTCGTTCCAAGCGCTCCAGAGGCTGTAGCTGTTTTGAGCCGCGACGGCCACCTTGTGCAGACCGGAAGAAAGAGGCTCGGAAAAGCTGTATTCCCGCACGCTCGGCCCGTAATACGGCCCCAGCACGCGTCCGTCAATGCGCAGCTTATAAGATACCTGGTCGGATACCTGCCATGAGACCGTGAGCAGCGGCTTGCCGTCCCCGGCCACGCTCAGCACGACAGGAGCGCCTAAGCAAACGAAGGAGACGGCGCTTGACCATGGGCTCTCGT
>Ga0326512_10004116_pt1 | contig 10595 bp, 10 predicted proteins | sample 1_2617_0518_D_FD_203652 | JGI IMG/M metagenome (GOLD analysis project Ga0326512, IMG submission 203652) | Bovine rumen microbial communities from UC Davis, California, United States - 1_2617_0518 | ecosystem: Host-associated > Mammals > Digestive system > Stomach > Rumen | place: USA...
CCTCCGCGATGATCGCCTGGGACAGGGTCGGCGCTATGCCATCGATCACGACGGGCGCTGGGGTGACGGACAGAAGCTCCGCCGCCACCGATGCCCCGTTAAAGCCCTCCGGGGCGAACCAGCCCCGTGGCAGTAGCACGTCCTCCGCCGGCTTCAGCACAGACGAGCACACCAGAGGATACTCCGTCCGGAACCCGTCGATGTCCTCCTCCGGTACGGAGGTGAGTCCAGTGAACAGCGGCTCCCGGGCCGCGTCCCCCTCCTGGGCTGCCTCCATCCAGATTCGCACCCAGCGCTCCCGCTCGGTGCTGAACGCCTTGCTTGTCACGTCGGCGGACTGGCGCAAACCAGAATCCTTCCGGGACACGCTCCCGCCGGTGATCTCTACCCGCTCGCCATCCCGCCAGGTGACGGGGTCTACGAGCGTCATATAGCATGCGGCGGAAAAGCCCTTGCTCCAGTCCATCACTGCACCCCCTCGATCCACTCCTCATAGGGCAGGCCGTCCGGCTCCTCCGGATCGACCCGGGTCACGTTCAGGGTGAACGAGGCGAGCTTTCTGCCCCGGCCGGTTTCCCGGCTCTCGCTGACCTGCACGTCCGCCGCGAAGGATGACCCTTCCGGCGTCCTTACGTGGCACACGCCGGCCCATGAGGCCAGCCTCCGCAGGCCACGGATCGTCTCCGGGTCGCTGCTCACGATCACCACCGCACCCAGAGCGCCCGTGCGGCCAACTGCCGGGTTCCAGTCGCCCTGGACGCTGCCGCCCAGATATCGTGTTTCCCGAAAGTCCTTGCTCCAGGTGCTGCTCAGGTTCAGATTGTGGGGCAGGCGCACCTGGTTCCCGTCCCAATCGATGACGGCCTCCGCCAGATCCAGCGTGTCCCCGTCCGCTTCGCCCAGGTCGATCCAGGCGGGCTGGTTTCCGGAGCGGATATAGTCCCCGTTCGCCGTCCGGTAGACCACCCGGTGCCCGCCCATGGGGCCAATAGCCGGATAGGGGTCCACGTAGCGCTGTCCCCACGTCCCGCCTCGGACGATCAGCTCCGGCCTGTCAGCGGACAGGCGGTAAATGTCGCACACAGAGCCGGCAGCGGCGTCCGAGCAGGTGGGCGTGATGATGGCCGCGGCGTTTTCCGTGTCCATGGTAACCGTGGCGGTTGGCAGTTTCGCCTGATCCCTCCAGACAACCTTAAAGTTCCTTGTGGCGGTGGCGGACTGGCCCAGGCCGTCCTGTACCGTCGCGACGAATCGATAATAGGCGCCATCGTCCAGCATCCCCACTAAATCATCCGCCCGGATCGTGAAGGGCGTCTCACCCGTCTGAGAGGCTGACCATACCGTCTCCCCCTCATATCCCTGAAACACCGACTCGTCCGGCCGGTCCATCTGGTAGGCCCGGGTCCTCTCGATGGCAAGAGACGTAACGCCGCCTTCTCCCGCTCCCGTGACCGTCACGTTAATAGGCAGGCCCTCCAGCCGAGCCACATTGGAGACTATCACCAGTGGGGTCTCCGTGATAGCGCACTGCGCCGGGTTCGCAACAGTCACCGGAACCGGATCGCTCCACTCCGAGATCATCCCGCTCCCGGACCAGACCCGCACAGCCACATAGTGGGTGGTCCCCGTGCCCCAGGCCGTGCCGGTTTTTCGGAACGTCTTGGACTTCTCCGTGGTGGCCTTTGCGAGTCGGCTTCCTACCGTGACCGTATCGCCGTCCACGGTGACCTCCCGCACGTCCGCGTAGCTCTGTTCAGTGCCGTCCGTGGATCTGTAGGTCCAGCTCGCCGTGATATCCTTGCCGTATCTCATCACGGCGGCGGACAGGGCCAGGATGGGCTTCTCCGGGGCTGTGCCCAGCTCCACCGCCTTAGTCTCGCTGTAGGGCCCCCAGACCATCTCTCCGTTCGTCTCCTTGCCGAGGCGTACGCGGAAATACCACGTTCCCGTCTCCAGGCCCGGCACCCGGATGTCGGAGCGGCTCACGGTGTCGACGATATACGTCTCCGGCGGCTCTGTGCTCTCCCAGGCGTTTTCGTTCATGCTCCAGCTGATCTCTGCCCGGTTTGCCGTAGACCAGCTCCAGTTCCAGTCCACCAGGACCTCGCCCTCTGCCGACCGGGAGGCGACAACTCTGGTCGGCGCGGCAGGCACCACGCCCCCCGCCCACAACCGGCCTGAGTGCATGTTGGCGGTCACGGCATACTGGTTCGCGTGCCCGATGCTGCCAATGAGCTCATAAGTGCCCTGGCAGGCCGTCACGCCAAAGGCCACCTTGCCGCTGTCATCCCAGGACATACACTGCACAGTGACGGAGCTCTGCCCCGCCGGGATGATCCCGCAGCAGTAGCCCTCCGCCTCGAAGCCGCTGTGCGTGTAATACGTGGGCTCGTCTACCTTGACCCGGACCGCCAGGAAGGAGTCCGGCACCGATGAGTTGTTTGTCGCTGTGATCGTCGCCCGGTATGTCGAACTGTCGATGTTTGAAACGGTGAGCCCCGATGGGTCCGTCAGCCGCCCCACCCTGATCCGCACCGGCTCACAGGCCGTCTCCCGGCTGTCGTGCTTCGAGACCACCCGCACCCACAGGCATTCGTCGAGCCCCACCGTATCGTCGATAACAAACCGGACCGAATCCTCCCCGGCGGTGTCCGCCACGCCGGCAGCGGTTGTCCAGGACGCGCCGGAAGGGCAGGCCAGCCCCGCTGCCGGCGTCGCGATGACGTACTCCACCCGCACCTCATCGATGGGGTGAGCCTTGTTTGAGGCGGCTGTCCACCTCACCGACACGGCGGTCTGTGTGCCGGTGGCGCTTTCCACCTTCGCCGCGGCAATCTTCGGCTTATAGGGCGTGGCGTAGACGTGCTTTGCGTACCGCCAGGCGGATGCTCCCGCCGCGCCCTCTGACCTCACCCGCACCCAGCGGGTATAGGAGTCCGCCGCCAGTAACTCCGATTCCTCCGTGATCTCCCTGGGGTTCGACGTGTTTGAGGCGCCCGCCGTCCACTGCGCCCAGCCGGGCTGAGCGGAGTTCCAGGTGAGCTTTGAGCCGTCACCCTCGGCGCAGGCCCGCGTCAAGATCGTCTGCGCACGCGTCCGCACGAAAGGCAGCCGGTCGTCATTCCTGACATCTGTCTCCCAGGAAAAGGCCGTCTTGTTCTCCAGGGTGCTGTCCAGCGTCGCCGTGATCGTAGGCGTCCGGGGCGGATCTATAGGATAGCCTTTCTGCGTCCAGGCGCTCCACGCGTAGTTTGTCGTCGTTCCGGTCCGGCTGTCCTCTGCCGTGGCCCGCTTCCCCCGCACCCGGAAGTAGAACCCCTTCAGAAAGCGGCCCTGGGTGGGGTAATAGTCGCCGGCTGTCAGGGTGATCCGCTTCGATGTCTCTCTCGCCGTGACGGAGACGGTGGTCCAGGTCTCCGTCAGCGTGGTCCTCCACTGGAACTGCTGTCCCCCGTCATAGTCCTTGTCGGCGATCTTCCATTCGCAATCCAGCACCAGGCCGCCGTTCCGCGAAACGGTGAGTCCGGTGGGTTTAATCGTGCTTGCCATATTACGCCATCCTCATCTGCATATTGATCCGGCGGACCAGCCTGTCCGCGTAGGCCTCCGGGCTCTCCGCACCGTTCACCTCGATGTGGTTCGTAATGTTCACGGTCCGGTCGGCAGCGGCCTCGGCAAATATGGCCCGGCTTCCCAGGCGGAAGGCATCCGCGTCCGTCGGGGGATAGGCCGTCACCGTCCCGTCCGCCAGAGCGGCCATGCTGTCCTTCACGAGTCCCGCGCCCTGCTCGATGCCGTCCGCGATTCCCTCGGGGATCGCCTGGCCGATGCCGTCCCGGAACACTTTGGAGGGGCTGTTGATATCCAGCGCGTCCCGGGCCGCCTGATATGCCTGCTGGGCGATCCGCCGCGCCGCCTCAACCACCGCGTTGCTCCCCGCCCTGAGTCCGGAGATGATCCCCATGTCCATGGCGTAGCCCACGGGGTAAAAGTCCACCGATCCGGCAGAGTACTTTGCGGCAAGAGCCGTCACGTAGGCGGCGGATTTTACAAAGCCGGAGCCGGAATAGATCCCTGTGGCCAGCTCAGTGGCGATGGAGGTCCCCGCTCCCGTGAAGTCCACGCCGTTGATGACCGTGACCATCTCGTCCATGATTCCCTGGGCCGCGCCCGGAAGGTCGGCGGCCTCCATGGCGGTTTTGATCTCCTCCGCGTTGTCAGACGCGGCATTGGAGAAGTCCGCGTCTTGCACGGCACTCTCCGCCCCGTCCATGGCGCCTTCCACGGCCTCCGTGACCATGTCGCCGTTTTCCGTGATGCTGTCCGCGAGACTTGCGGCCAAGGCACCGCCGTCCAACTCCGCCCCGTCCAGGGAAGCCTGCATGGCCTCCACCATGGCAGCGCCCATCTCGGTATCCCCAAGAGACTGGGCAAACTCTGTCATGCCTGCCGCCCCCGCCTGGGCGAAGAGATCCCCGAATGTGGCAAGGCTTCCCTCGGTGTCCGCTGCCATAGCGGCCACCTGCTCCGCCGCGCCGATGCCCATCTGCTGCATGTACTCCACGAAGGCGACCTGTGAGTCGTTCCCGGAGGCCGCAGCCGCCTCCATGAGGCTTGCGATATTCGCCTCCCAGTCCGTGTAGGCCGCGATGTTTGCCTCCATCTGGGAGGCCATCTCGTCGAGGGTCATGTCCAGGGACGTGTCGAGCTCGGAAAATCCGTTGATGACGTTCCCCGTGGCGCCGGTCACCTGGGAGCCCCACTCCTCCGCGCTGATCCCGTTGGCGATGAGCCATTCCGACAGCCCGCTAAGCCCGCCATAGGCGGTCTCCTGCAGCATGGAGACCAGACCGGGATAGGATGCTGTCAGCTCCTGATTCGTGGCCGCCAGATTCAGCGCCGAGAGCGCCTGCTCCGCCTCCGCCAGACGCGCCGCGTCCATCTCCCCGTCCAGCTTATCCATCGCCCCGGAGAGCTCGTCGTAAGTGGCCCGCAGGTCCCCTCCGCTCTGCAGGGCCTCATCCGCCGCCGTGCCGATGCCCTCCAGGGCCTGTGTGGCCTCGTTCATGGTCTCCACGGAGGAGGCCATGATCGCCTGGGCGTTTTCTTCCGCATCGGCCTGGGTCCGAGTAGCTTCTTCTGTCTCGCTGAGGAGCCTGTTGTATTCGTCGACCGTGTCCTGCGTCGCGGACAACTCCGCATCGGCATCCGATATGGCTTGCGCGTTATCTGCAGTCGACTGGCTGAGGTTTTCCTGCTCTGTCTCCAGGTTGGTGATCGAAGTATTTACAGCATCCAGCTCGGTCTGCAGCGCGCCGAGATCTTCAAGATATTTGTCTCCGCCGCCAAACCCGGAATACTCTCCATTGGCATGGCTCTCCTGAAGCGCGGTAATCTCCTCAAGGAGCTCTGTTCTCCGCTGCGTAGCGGCAGCCAGATCTTCCTCGTTTTTCTGAGCGCGGACGCTGAGATCTGCCTGTTCCCATAGCAAGTCAGCCTGCTTCTGATAGAGCTCAGACAGGTACTCCTCACCGGCTTTTGCCATGGCGTTATTCTTCCATTCCGCTGTATTCTCCCGAAGCGCTGCGGTGCCACCGTCGATGCTGTCCGTCTCCAGGTCGATGATGCCCGCTAGTTCGGGGATGGCCTGGGTGAGCAGCACTAGATAGTTGTGATACTTCTGGTGCTCCTCCGCCGTCATGTCGGCGGTGTCGCCCATGCCCTCCAGGGCGGTGATGTACCGGTCCGCCATCAGGGCGGTGGCCTCGATGGAGGTGGAGGTCTCGTCCAGGTTCGTCTTCCCGGTCTCCACGGTGTCATAGAACGCCTGCGTGCTCTGGGTCAGCTCGTCCACAGAGGGGACCCCGTTGTCGAAGCCGTCGATTATCTCTGTGAGGCCTCCCACCACATCGGTCCCCAGCTCCACGAAGAACCGCAGCGCGGGGTTAAGCCTGTCCGCCACGGCAATCTTGAGCCCCTCCGTGGCGCTCTCCAGCAGGGTGACGTCGCCCTGCAGGTTATCGAGCTGGGTGTCGGCCATGGCCTGGGCAGCCCCCTGAGAGTTGCCGATTGACTCCGCCAGTTCGTCAAACCGCGAGGCGCTGGTCCCCAGCAGGGCGTTCACGGAGGCCAGATCTGTTTTATTGAAAATGCCGCTGATAATGGCGTCCCGGGACGCCTGATCCATCCCCTCCATGGCCGCCTGCATGTCCAGGAAGATCTCCGGCAGAGACCGCATGTTCCCGGCCTCGTCGTACATATCCCCATAGGCCATGCCCAGCTTTTTCATTGCCGCTGTGCCGGCAGTGGTGGGTGTTTGCAGGCTCAGGATAATGTTCCGCAGGTGCGTGCCGCCCTCGGCGCCCTTGATGCCGTTGTCCGCCAGTACGCCCAGCACGGTGGCAAGCTCGTTCGTCCCGCCCTTCACGTTCCGCGCCGTGGCGCCGATGGTCAGGATGGCGTCGCCCAGCTGCTCCACGCTGGTGTTCGACTTGGAGGACGCCCGGGCCATCTGGTCCACCAGAACGTTTGTGTCTTCCAGAGACAGGCCCAGGGCCGATTGTGCGTCCGTGACCATGTCGGAGGCCCGCGCCAGATCGATGCCGCCCGCCGCCGCCAGGTTCAGCACGTTCGGCAACATGTTCATGGAGGTCTCCGCGTCGTAGCCGGCAAGCGCCATATAGTTCAGGGCCTCCGCCGCCTGCGTGGCGGAAAAGGCCGTTGTCGCGCCCATCTGCTGGGCGAAATCGCGCAGATCACCGATCTGGCTCACGGTGGTGCCCATGGTTGCTGCCACCTGGCTCATGGCGGTGTCGAAGCCCATGCCCACCTGCACGGCGTCCGAGGCAAAATTGACGAGCTCCTTGCCAACCATCATGAGGGCTGCGCCTCCTGCCATGGCTCCGGCGGAGATCGACGTGCCAAGGATGCCCCCGGCGGTTTTTCCCGCCGCCGTTGCCTCTCCGTTCAGTACGCCGCTGATCGAACCCTTGATACCCTCCGCTGACGGGACGATCTGCACATATGCTTTCCCGAGATCAGGCATGTTCCTCTTCTCCCTTCATGAGCGTGTTCCACGCCCTCAAAAAATCCTCGCCGGAATGGAATCCCCGCGGCTTCGGTCTCGGCTTTACCTCGGTGCTGAAAAACTCCACCAGCGACTCGGGCACGTTCACCCGGCGGCGGCCGTCCTTCGTCCGGGACCACATCAACAGCCGCATGTTGTCCGCCACGGTACTTATGGCAAAGAGCTCCGGAGAGATCCGGAGCCCCTTCTGTCGAATCTTAATCCGGCTGTTTTCCCTGAGCCCAGCCGCCAGGGTGGCAATGTAGTCGCAGGGATATTGGTAGATGTCGTAGATGCGGTACGTCTCCGCAAAGTCGCAGATCACCGCGTCCTCGTCCAGCTCCATCATCCCAACGAGGATCAGGAGTTTTTTATCTTCTGATCCTTTTCCCGCGCCTGGACCATGATCTCCCCAATCTCCCGGAATACGTCCTCCAGAAGGACGCGGCCGTGCTTGTCCGCAAGATGGAGGAGGAACCGCTCCTCCTCCGCCTCGTTACAGAACACGATGGGGACGAGATCCAGCGCCGCCTGGTTAGCCTTCTCCGCGTCCGGAGAACGCAGGTCCATCCGGGCGCGCAGAAAGCGATAGTCCTTCGACAGCCCCTTGGGGATGTCGCACTCAAACCCGCTCGATGTCTTGATCTTCATGAGGCATCCCTCCTAGGTTCGATCAGGTGCCGGAAGAGCTGGCGGCTTTCATATACTCCTTGTGCGTGCCACCGATGCTGGAATCAGGGAACGCCGTGACGGTCACGTCGTAGCCAATGGCATCGGAGTCTGTATAGGAGATTTCGCCCAGACTCGTCACCTTGCCGTTGGGGATCACAATCCGCTTCGCGGAGCCGTCGTTCATGAGCATGTCGATCACCCAGGACCTGGAGTCGGGCTCCTGGCTGTTCGCGGTCACAGCGATGCCGGTCTGCAGGGTGCCGGTGACGTTGTCGTCCCCATAGACAGCTTTCAGCACGTCCACGTTCAGAGCCTCAATGAGCTCAAAGGAGAATTCGTCCACCTTCTCCGTCTGGGTGGTGGCCACGATGTCGCCGCCCCACGCCTTGATGTTGCTCACGGAGGGGCTGTTGTTGTTTTTGAGCCCGTCCTCGGACACATAACCCAGGCAGGCGAAGGCGGTGTCCAGTTCGACGCCCGTAGATGTGGGCAGGGTGGTGCCAATGGGGGCGGTCCAGATCGCGCCTCCCACTACAGGTTTGCCGGTAGATACGTTAGAAGCGTTATTTGCCATGTTATGGCCTCCTTTAACAGTTGTAGTGTGTGATGTCATATACCGCCTGATAGCGGTATTTCTTCTCGTCCGGGTCGGTGAAGTTGTAGTCGCTGTTCAGCGATACCCGGGTGATCTCGTTTGGCAGGTCTCCGTAGAGCAGAGCCTGCTTCACGGCGTCGTTCAGGGCGGCGGCCTCCGCCATCCGCGGGGCCCAGCTCTGCACGGCCACCGTGGCGGAAAAGATGTGATTCCGGACACTGGAGCCGGTTTTCTCCAGCACGACGAAGCGCTCCGGCATTTGCTCCGGGACTTCCATGACCACTGGCACGTCCACCGCATCCCGCAGGTGCTCCAGGAGAACGGTCTCGATCATTTGCCGCCGCCTCCCATCGCCTTTATAAGGGTGTTGTGTTTGAGATTGCTGGCCTTGGCGTGCGCCGTGTCGGGGCTAACCGTAGCAACAGCACGGCTCCCCTTCACTTTAACGGAGGACTTGTACTCCTCAATGCCCACGTTACCGGCGGTGCAGCGGCTCTGGACCTGTCTGGCGTAGGCCGCCAGAATCGTCTGCATGGGCTCTCCCTTCAGCAGATCCGCCACGCCCGACCGGTTCAGTTCAAACTTGAATTTACTCAATCCGCTCCACCTTCACTTTCTTGTTCCAGGGGCCGGGCACCATGGACTCGATGTACTCCGTCACGGAACCGAAGGACTGGAAGGTCTGGCCGAAGAAACTGATTCTTCGGTTTTCCCACTCGTGAGCGTCGCCCTTCGGGATGCTCAGCTCGTAGACGGAGCGCTTCCCGTAGAGCTGGAGCTCGGACACGACCTCCGCCGCCGCCGTGGGCGTCACCAGCACGTTCGCCACGTCCTGGGCCGTCTCCTCGTAGATCGGCGCGTGGAACTCGTCCTCCCCGGTCTGCACCCGCTCATAGAGCGTCACGGTGATCCCCCGGATCATTCCGTTACCTCCGCCGCGAGGGACATCAAGGGGTTGCCCGCGCCGATCCGCTGCCCCGCGCCCAGCAGGAGCTTCTCGGTCTTTCCGAGGTAGAGCTCTCCGCTCGCGCCGCCGCTGATCGTCCAGGACTGGGTATAGCCTCCCGCTGCCATGGAGCCCTGTGTGGCTCCCATTGGCACGTTGTAGGTCGTTCCGTCCCCTATGGCCCGGATCACCATCCGGCAGGACACGACCTTCTTAGCCTCAGCTCCCGCATCAGCGTTGAAAGCGTCAATTAGGATAGCCGCGTCCTCCAGCAGCGCCTCGATCACGGTGTTCTCCGCCGCGGTGTAGGCCCGAGTGCTCCGCTCCTGAATGTCCTCTGTTGTCGCATACGTCATGGTGCTGCGGCCTCCTCTCTTACGCCTTGGTCTTCTTCTTCGGCGTCTTCACAGGAGCGGCGGGTGCGTGTCCCGCCGCCTTGTACTCCTCGACACGGGATTCATGAATCCACATGATCCCGCCGGTCAGTTTGTTAATGAACTTTACCATCAGGCCTGCGGCGTCTCGCCGGTCAGCAGGTTGAACACAGAGGTGTCAGCCCGGAAGCCGACCTCGATCTCGGCACGGACGGCCACCATGTTTTCCTGCCACAGGTTGTGGTTGATGGCGGAAGTGCCGGAGCCCACGGTGATGGTGGCGTTGTCGGTGATGTCGATCTTCACGCCCTCCACAGTGCCGAACATGGCCTGCGTCCAGTCGCCCGCGATGCCCACAATGGCAGGGGTGCCGGAAGTACCGGCGGTGCCGGCCTTGTACACGCCCTTGCTCATGTAGGTGGGCACGCCCAGGATCATGGGGATCGCGCCCTCCGCCACGTTATTCACGAACAGGGGCCGGCCGGTGGACTCCGTGGCGCTCAGCAGGATGCCGCGGGCCTGAGGGCTCAGGGCGATGCCGTTCATGATGCCGCCGTGGGTGGCAATGTCGGTGTCAGCCGCCACAAGGCCGTCATAAGTGGACGCGTTCGCGGAGGCGAACAGGCTCTGCGCCGTGCAGGCCGCGAAGTTATCAAAATTCTCGCCGGGAACGGGGGTAGCGCCGATGACCGTATTGTCGAAGGTCTGAGACAGCGCTCCGGGGATGCGGGCGATCAGAGCGTCATACAGGCTCTTCATATCGCGGGTGAACTCCTCGGAGAACATCTCAATGACGGCGATCTTGTACGCCTGCATGAGCTTGGTGTTGACGGTAGGGTTGCTGACGGGCTTCACGCCGGTCTCAGCCACCCACGCCGCGGTGGGGTCGCCGGTGATCATGGGGATGGTCAGGCCGCGGCCCGGCAGGTTCACGCGGCGGGC
>Ga0326512_10004120_pt1 | contig 10591 bp, 10 predicted proteins | sample 1_2617_0518_D_FD_203652 | JGI IMG/M metagenome (GOLD analysis project Ga0326512, IMG submission 203652) | Bovine rumen microbial communities from UC Davis, California, United States - 1_2617_0518 | ecosystem: Host-associated > Mammals > Digestive system > Stomach > Rumen | place: USA...
GGCCATGACCATCCTGAACCCCACCAAGGAGCCCGTCTGCTACGACCTCAACTGGCAACATTTCAACTTCATCGACACTGAGGTGAGCCGCCTGGGAACTCATTTCTATATGCAGGCTTATAAAATTCGCAACCTATGGACGCACAAGGACGAAGGTCTCACTTCGCTCGCAAACAAGGTCTGGCGCAAACTAACGGTGCCTGCACACGACGTCGTCTCATATCGCCTCACGCCCGTCACCACCAAACGGACCACTACGGCGCAACTGCTTAAGCAACGCCTGCAGCGTCTGCAGCGTAAAGGCATCATGTTCGGTCATCAGGACGACCCCTTCTATGGTCTCGGCTGGAGCTACGAGGATGGTCGCAGCGACGTCCGCGACCTCGTGGGTGACTATCCCGCCGTCATGGGCTTCGAGCTAGGCGGTATAGAAGTGGGTGAAGAGAAAAACCTCGACAACGTGCCCTTCGACCTCATGCGGCGCGAGATCATAGCTCAGCATCGCCGTGGCGGCATCGTCACCATCTCTTGGCATCCGCGCAATCCCCATACGGGCGGAACTGCATGGGTCAACGCTCAAGAACGTGGACAGAACACCGTGGCTGCCGTGCTGCCTGGAGGCCAAAGCCACGAGGTGTTCCAGATATGGCTGGAGCGTCTCACCACCTTCCTCGCCTCGCTCTGCGACGAGCAGGGACAGCCCGTACCATTCATCTTCCGGCCCTGGCACGAGAACAGCGGAGGTTGGTTCTGGTGGGGACGCGGGCTCTGCTCTGCTCAGGAGTATAAGGCATTATGGAACATGACGCAGGACTACGTCACGCGTACGCTGCCTTATAACATACTATGGAGTTGGAGCCCCAACTACGGCTTCGAACCCGACGTGCTCGACACCTACCCCGGTCACGACCGTGTAGACATCATCGGTCTTGATGCCTACCAGCAGCGCAACGGCGAACAAGCTTTCATCGCCACACTCAACAAGGATCTCACCACCCTTAGCGCTCTCGCAGCGGAGAAAGGCAAACTAATTGCCCTCACCGAGTGCGGCTATCAAAACATACCGGATCCCACGTGGTGGACACGTGTACTGAAGCCTCAGATTGAAAAATATCCCCTCTGCTACTTCCTCGTGTGGCGTAATGCTGACCAGCACCAGTACTTCGCACCTGCGCTGGAAACCAAGGATGCCATGGACTTCGTGAAGATGGTCAAGGACAAGCGGATACTAATGCTTAAGGATGTCATAAAGCAGTAACCTATGATGAATAAGATGTTATATGCGGTGTGCTCGTTGGCACTCGCAGCACTCATGGTTTTTCGCACCTCAAAGGAGGAAGTGCACTCCTTCGTCCAGCAGCGCGACGGGCAGTTCCTCATAGGCCGCCAGCCCTATAAGTTTGTCGGCACCAACTTTTGGTATGGCGCCATCCTTGGATCGGAGGGACAAGGGGGCGACCGCCAGCGTCTGTGCCGCGAGCTCGACAACCTTCATGCACTGGGGCTCGACAACCTGCGGATTCTAGTGGGTAGCGATGGCGAACATGGCGTGCGGACCAAGGTCGAACCTACATTGCAGCGTGCTCCGGGCGTCTATAACGACACCATCCTGGCCGGCCTCGACTTTCTGCTTATGGAAATGGGCAAACGAGGAATGAAAGCGGTACTCTATCTGAACAATTCCTGGGAGTGGAGCGGGGGATACGGCTTCTATCTTGAACATGCTGGGGCAGGCAGGGCTCCGCGTCCCAACGAGGACGGTTATCCCGCGTTTATGAAGTATGTAGCTCAGTTTGCCACCAACGGGCGCGCTCACCTACTCTTCTATCAGTACATCAAGTTCATCCTCTCACGTACCAATCGATACACAGGTCTTGCCTATAAGGACGATCCAACTATTATGGCCTGGCAGGTGGGCAATGAGCCCCGTGCTTTTGGCAATGCCGAGAAACAGCCTTTTGCACAATGGCTGGCAGAGAGCACTGCACTCATACGCTCACTTGATTCCCATCACCTCATTTCTATCGGCTCGGAAGGCATTTGGGGGTGCGAGATGGATTCCGCCCTCTACGAGCAGATCAGCAAGGATCCGAATGTCGATTATCTCACTGCTCATGTCTGGCCTTTTAACTGGGGGTGGGCTCACGAGCAATCGCTGGTGGCCGACGTGCCCAAAGCATGTGTCAAGACGGCCGACTACCTGCAGCAGCATTTCCGCTTGGCCAAACGGCTTGGCAAGCCGCTGGTCATCGAGGAGTTTGGTTATCCGCGCGACGACTTCCGCTTCGAACCGGCATCTCCCACCGAGGCGCGCGACCGTTATTACGCCTATATTTTCTCTCTCATCCAGCAGGAGTCTGCCGTGGCCGGCTGCAATTTCTGGGCTTGGGGAGGTGAAGCAAGGCCCCGACACCAGCAGTGGCTCGTGGGCGATCCTTATTTGGGCGATCCGGCTCAAGAACAGCAAGGACTTAATTCCGTGTTCAGTTGCGATTCAACCACTATTAAAACAATTACCCGATTTACGTCGGTTAGATAGAATTCCATAAATGATGACATTCAACAAACAACTTCAAGCCCTTCGCCGGCATCACGAGGAGCTACTTGCTCGCAAGAATGAGCCGCTACCGTATTGCAACGGCATTTATGAGAAATACAAGTATCCCATTCTTACAGCCGAACACACGCCTTTGGAGTGGCGCTATGATTTCTCGGAACAGGACAACCCCTATCTGATGCAGCGCATTATGATGAATGCTGTATTGAATGCAGGTGCCATCAAACTGAATGGGCGTAACCTACTCGTGTGCCGCGTGGAGGGCGCCGACCGCAAAAGCTTCTTCGCGGTGGCCGAGAGCCCAAATGGCATCGACAACTTCCGCTTTTGGGATGAACCCATTACAATGCCCGAAGACCTCATTCCTGCCACCAATATCTATGATATGCGACTGACACAGCACGAGGACGGATGGATATATGGCGTATTCTGTGCCGAGCGTCATGATGACTCACAGCCAGGCAATCTCAGTGCCGCTACAGCAACTGCCGCCATTGCTCGCACGAAAGACCTCAAGGACTGGGAACGTCTGCCCGACCTCAAAAGCCGTAGCCAGCAACGCAATGTTGTGCTTCATCCTGAGTTCGTGGATGGTAAGTACGCTTTCTACACCCGTCCGCAGGATGGCTTCATAGACGCCGGCAGCGGAGGAGGCATTTGTTGGGCACTGGTAGATGACATTACACATGCAGAGGTCAAGGAGGAAATCATAATCAATCCGCGACACTATCACACCATTCAAGAGGTAAAGAACGGTGAGGGACCAGCTCCGCTGAAAACGCCGAAGGGTTGGCTGCATCTGGCTCACGGTGTGCGCGGAACTGCCGACGGACTGCGATATGTATTATATATGTATATGACTGCCCTCGATGACCCCACGCGCATCATTGCCCAGCCAGGCGGCTACTTCCTTGTACCAGAATGCGACGAGTATATCGGTGATGTAATGAATGTGGCCTTCTCGAATGGCTGGATTATGGACGATGACGGTCGTGTGATGATATACTACGCTTCAGCTGATACACGTCTGCATGTGGCAGTTTCCTCTGTTGACCGTCTCATCGACTACTGCATAAACACGCCCGAGGACGGACTGACCACCTCGGCCAGTGTGGAGACCATTAAACGACTGATTGCAAAGAACAAAAGAAATGGTTAGACTGAGCGAGAAGATAGGCTATGCCCTGGGTGATGCGGCTGCGGGTGGCATTACGTGGAAGGTGATGTCGATAGCCTTTCCGTTGTTCTTTACCAATGTGTTCGGCCTGACCGTGATTGCCACTGTGATGATAGGTCTTGTTTATATTTATCCCATAAAAAAATGAAAGAGATGGAAATGTTGAAACAAGAAGTACGCGATGTGCTGGAGAACAACATCCTACGCTTCTGGATAGATCGCATGCAAGACGATGAGCATGGCGGATTCTTTGGACGCATTGACAATAATAACGTACTCCATGCAGATGCAGACAAGGGAGCCATCCTAAATGCCCGCATCCTGTGGACTTTCTCGGCAGCCTATCGGGTGTTGCATAAGCCTATCTATTTGGAAATGGCCAACCGGGCCAAGCGTTATTTCATCGACCATTTCATCGACCCGAAATATGGAGGTGTGTATTGGAGCCTGGACTATAAGGGACAGCCTAAGGACACGAAGAAGCAATTCTATGCCATCGGCTTTGCCATCTACGGCTTGTCGGAATACGCCCGTGCCACTGACAACAAGGAATCACTAATGCATGCCATCCGATTGTATCATTGCATTGAGGAACACGCCCTCGACCCTGAACATGGCGGCTATATTGAGGCCATGACCCGCGACTGGCAGCCCATCGCCGACATGCGCCTGTCGGAGCACGATGCCAACTATCCCAAGTCGCAGAACACACATCTACACATCCTTGAGCCATATACTAATCTCTACCGAATTTGGCCTTCGGCAGAACTGAAAAAGTCGCTACGAAACATCATTGATATCTTTACAGACAAGATACTCAATCCTGAAACAAATCATCTGGACCTCTTCTTCGACATGGACTGGAAACGAGGAGCAGGACAACAGGAAAGCTATGGGCATGACATCGAATGTTCATGGCTGATGCATGAGGCCGCACTTGTTTTAGGCGACAGAGAAGTACTAAGCAAAGTGGAGCCGATTGTGAAAATGGTAGCGAGGGCCTCAGAAAAGGGACTGAATACCGATGGTTCCATGATTCATGAAGCCAATCTTACGGCAGGTACTATTGATGACGATCTTCACTGGTGGGTGCAAGCCGAAGCGGTAGTAGGCTTCATCAACTTATACCAGCATTTTCATTATGAATCCGCCTTCCACAAAGCCCTCCGCCTATGGGAATATATCAAGGACTATCTGATAGACTATAAGCATGGCGAATGGTATTGGAGCCGCTATAGCGACGGGACGCTGAATACCGTCGATGACAAGGCCGGATTCTGGAAATGTCCCTACCACAATAGTCGTATGTGCTTGGAAATACTTGAACGGTTTTAATTTTCAATCTTCAGTTTTCAATTCAAAATGAAGCCCTACAAATTTCAGTCGTATCTGAAGACAACCATCTGGGGCGGCTATCAGATAGCACCTTTCAAAGGCATCTTCAATGCCCAGCCCAATGTAGGCGAGAGCTGGGAAATCAGCGGTGTGCCAGGCCATGAGAGTGTGGCTATCAACCGTGGACTTATTGACGATGTAGACGAAGGTCTTACACTTGTCGAACTGATTGACAAATACAAAGGCCTGCTTGTAGGCCAAAAGGTCTATAAAAAGTACGGCAACCAGTTTCCACTCTTGGTAAAATTCATCGACTCACGTCAGGACCTCAGTGTTCAGGTACACCCAGACGACAAACTGGCTATGGAGCGCCACGGCTGTCAAGGCAAGACGGAGATGTGGTATGTCATCAAGAGCGATGTGGGGTCTAAAATATATGCAGGCCTCTCGAAGAGCATCACCCCTGATGAATACGAACGGTTGGCTACTGCCGAGCCCCAAAACGGACGCTCACCCATGCAGGATGTCATTGCCACCCACGAGGCCCATGAGGGCGATCTCTATTTCCTGCCCGCAGGCCGACTGCATGCCATTGGTGCAGGCAACTTCTTGGCAGAAATACAGCAGACAAGCGATATTACCTATCGCGTCTATGACTTTGGACGTAAAGACGAGCATGGTGACCCTCGCGAACTGCACATTGAGCAGGCCAAAAATGCCATCGACTATCAGGTATGGCCTGCTTATCGCACGTCCTACGACAGTACGAAACCCATTTCACAACTCATCAACTGCCCACATTTTGTTGTACATCGTGTGGTCGTACAGGTTGCTCAGCAGATTGACTTTCATTGCGATTCGTTCGTTATCGTGGTCTGCCTATGGGGTAATGCCAACATCAACGGCATCGACATCCGTCAGGGAGAGACCATCCTCGTACCTGCCAGTGAGAATATTCTTTATATTTTTGGTAACGCAACTTTTTTAACTGCTACCATGCCATGAGAATTTGCTTTAGGAATGATTTCGTTAAAAGAGTTCCTTTTGTGTACTTTTATTTAGATAACCTCGATACCTTGTTCCTCGCAGAGTTTCAAACCCATCTCCTTCAGTTTGAACTTCAGAATCTTGCCAGAGCCGTGAGAAATGGGAGATTGAACTGCTCTTCAAGCAGTTGAAGCAGAACTTTCCACTCAGGTGTTTCTACGGGGAGAGTGCTAATGCCATCAAGATACAGATCTGGGTGACACTCATCGCCAACCTGCTGCTCATGGTCATGCAGAAGAGGATCAGGCGTACTTGGAGCTTCTCTAACCTGGCAACCATGTTCAGAATAATGCTCATGTATTATGTCAACAGCTACACTTTCTTCGAGGAACCGGAAAAAGACTGGGCAAAGATTCTCAAGAATTTGGAATTACAACCTCCAGAGCCAACTCTGTTTGACTAGGAGGGGGCTTACTATTTTAAACAATAATCGGCGCAACCGACAAACCCTGTGGAGTGTGTACAGTCGCTAACCCAAAAACATGTTGCTAAATGGTACATGATTGCAGAAAAGTTATTACCTTTGCATCATGAATCGTAGCAGCAATATAAATATTTATGAAGGCCTTGCCTCATATTTCCTTCCTACAGGTGTTTTGGAGTACTTTGAGGTGGCTGATTTCGCTGAGGTTCCGACACAGGACACCGAAGTGTTGTACACAACTGAGCTTCACATCTATCTTGATGAACGTGACAATCGCACTGCTGACATGAGTGGTTCAGTAAGTGATGGTTTCGGGGAAGAGTCATGTCTTCTGGATTTTCCCACACGTGACAAGAAAACAGTCCTCCATGTACGCAGGCGTCGGTGGACCATGCCAGATGGTACAACCATGTCGGTGGACCTCGACAGGAAGATACAGCTGAAGCATCCCGGCACGCGATACTCTAAAGACTTAGCGCTTTTTTTAAAGAAAGCGGATGGACAATGAGACGGTAACCGCCCGTCAGATAGGCTATACATACATGATCAACAGTGCCACGTTCGCGAAGAGATACAAAGACACGCTGAGCGGCTTCGAGACGTGGGAACAGAAGGGACATGCCTCCGAATGGATTCTGCTTCCGCAAAACACAGGCAAGGAGCATGGCATAGACGAGACTTCCCTCCAAGGCGAGTTGTACACTATTGTCCACAACAAGGACGCCCATGGTCGCAAGGGAGCAATCGTTGCGGTTGTCAAGGGAACAAACCCTGCAGATGTGCTGAGAGTGCTCATGCAGCTTCCTGAGGATAAGCGGAAAATGGTTGAGAACATCACGATGGACCTTTCTGATTGCATGCGTGCCATAGCAAGAGAAGCGTTTCCTAAAGCCACGGCTATCCGTGATTGCTTCCATGTCGTCAAGCGAGGCGGCGAAGGATGCGAGGAGATACGTCTGCGCCTGAAACGAGAGGCTGTAAAGGAACTGAACAGGCAGAAGGCTGAGTTCCGCAAATATCTCGAGGGACTGGCTGCGCAGAGAAAGTCTTATCGAAAAAGAATGAAAGAAAGATACGGAAAGAAGTGGAAGAAAAGCAAGCGTGGCAGGAAGCCCAAGAGACAGAACACTCGCTTTGAGCCTCCAAGGCTTGCAAACGCAGAGACACTCGTAGAGGCTCTGACAAGGTGTCGCAAGCAACTGTCCATGAGCCGTGAGAAATGGAGTGTAGCACAAAAAAAGCGAGCGAAGATTCTCTTTGAGCTATATCCAAAGCTTGAAGAGGCATATAACCTGGTCAATTCCCTCAGAACCATATTCCGCAACAAGAAACTCACTAAGGAAACCGCAAAGGAGAAGTTTGAAGAATGGTATGGGGAAAGTTGCTGCATGCAACCTACGTGAAATCAAGTCCGTACGCGATACTATCAAGTTCTATGAGGATGAGATATTGAACTACTTTAATGGACGAAAGACAAACGCATCAGCTGAGTCGCTCAACTCAAAGATCAAATGTTTCCGGTCACAGGTGAAAGGAGTTAGAGACATCCCTTTCTTCATGTACCGTTTAGCAACAGTTTTGGGTTAGCGACTGTGCACACTCCACAGGGTTTGTCGGTTGCGCCGCAATTTTAACAGAGCTTCCAAATAATAATAGTCGGCGTAGATGATGCTGGTATCAATTTCTGTTCCGGCAGGATGATGCCCTGTGGAGTGAAGGAGGAAAGAGAAGTTTTTGTCACGGCTTTGATAGCGGTTGCTGCTGAGTTGGTTGAGCGTCTTGATGGCAAAGTCACGGTAGGTGGCAGCCTGGTCTGTTGAGACGTATTCAGAGAGTTCGAGCAGGGCGGAAGCTATGATGCAGGCTGCTGAGGCGTCCTTTACGTCGTCGGGGGCGTCCATGTCCCATCGGGGGATGCAGTCATCACTTGTCTCTTTCAAGCGTTTCATATAGATGCCAGCAGCTTTCTGGGCCTGATCGAGGAAACGTTTGTCTTTTGTGAAGCGATAGACCATCGTATAGCCGTAGATGGCCCATGCCTGTCCGCGGCTCCACATGGAATTGTCCGAATAACCTTGATGAGTCTTACCGCATAGGAACTTGCCGGTCCGCTGGTTATATACTGCCACATGATAGCAGGAGCCGTCGGGACGGAAATGGTGCTTCATCGTGGTTTCGGCATGGCGGATTGCGATATCCTTCAGACGGGGAGAGCCACCGTGTTCGGCTGCCCAAAAGAGCAGTTCGAGGTTCATCATGTTGTCCATGATGGTGTTATGGCCGCCATAATCCTTTATATGACGGGGCCAACTGAGGATCGTGCCCACGGCGGGGTTGAAGAGTGTGGCAAGGGAGTCGGCAGCAAGGAGGGCTGCTTTGCGGTAGCGTTCATCCTTGCTTATCTCGTAGCCTTTGAGCAGGGCATTGATGGTGATAAAGCCGAGGTCGTGGTCATAGACGGGCTGGGCAACTACTGGCAAGAGGGCATCGGTGTATCCTTTTGCTGCCTTCTGTATGGCCTCACTCTTGTTATAGGCAAAGTCCATCCATAGGATGCCAGGCCAGAAGCCCGAGCACCATTCTTGGGGCGATGCTTTGCGCAGGTTCCAAGTCTGTTCGCCATTCAGGATGTTCCTCGGCATCATCGTGAAATCATAGGGGCGTAGGTTTTCCAGGGCACGATTTATCTGTGATGAACAATAGTCCAGCGACTGACTGACGAGGGTACTTCGGATGTCCTTGCTGAAGACGACGTTCTCCACATGGTTGCCCACGTACATGGGGATATAGTCGGCGGTGGCGTACCATGCCGGCTTGCCTTCCATCTTGTCGTGTAGCAGCCGACCGTTGATCTTGATGCCCTCGAAGGTGACGCCTTTCACCTTGCGCTCATTGTTGTAGCCGTTGATGATGGAGAGGTAAGGCAGATTGCCCTTATAGCGGATATTCCTGAAGGTGACATTCTCTACGCCACGTCCAGGGGCTGTGCAGTACTTCTGGTTGTAGCCCACTTTCACCTGAACGATGCTTCCTTGCTCAATCTGCTCGATGCGGATGTTCTCGAAGGTGACGTTGCGCACGAGGTTGTTGTCGCCACAGTTGATGGCCAGACATCCCTGATAATCCACCTGTGGCTCTGCCTGTCCGAGTATGTCGATGTTCTCGTAGTGCAGGTTCTCGATGGTGTCGCCACGCTCTGCATTGCCGTGGATGCCGATGAAGATGGGGTGAGCCACATCGGCCCAGAGCGTGGAATTGCGCATGGTCACATTGCGGCAGTTGCCGAAGAAGCCTTTGCGCGAGGCGTAGGCTGTGGTGCAGTCGTCCGAGTTGCGACAGAACACGCGATCGTAGAGCACGTTCTGAGAGGCGAACACGTTCAATCCGTCGCCCCAGCCAGGATGGGAGATGCTCTTCACGTTGCGCAGGGTGACGCCGTCGGATGCGCCCACGGGACATGTGTTCAGCGTCAGCCCGTCGATGAGTACATTCCGAGAGCGATGCACATGACAGCCTTCGTAGCCCCTCTGCGGACGGGCTATGCCACGTCCTATGATACTTACATCGTGGGCATCCTCGATGGCGAAGGTGCCGGTGAAGTAGGAACCTGGTGCAAGATATACGGTCGTGTTTGAAGCCACCTTGATGGTATCTTGATTGTAAAAGCCAGGAGCGTAGCAGATGAACTCGCGTCCGTCGGCCTTTGCCTGCCGCCCGGCTTCATCTTTGGAGACAACAGGCTTTGAGGTGAAGAGCAACAGGTTGTTGGTGATGTCGCCGTCGAACTCCACGCTGAGGTTTTCGGGCTGGAAAAGCTGGAACTGAACGGTGCTGTCATTTTGCACGTTGGCTATAACACTCCGATAGTCTGGTCTTATCCTCGCTGCCTTGATTTTCTTTTTCTTGCTGACGACTCGTACATAAACGTCACCCGTAAAGTCAAACATGCAATAGCTGATTTCCGAGACCTTGTGCCTGTTGCTCCCCACGGAAGCGTTTACTTTCGCCATATACGTATCCAGCCTCGTCCATTCCTGACTGCTTCGCGGAC
>Ga0326512_10004121_pt1 | contig 10590 bp, 13 predicted proteins | sample 1_2617_0518_D_FD_203652 | JGI IMG/M metagenome (GOLD analysis project Ga0326512, IMG submission 203652) | Bovine rumen microbial communities from UC Davis, California, United States - 1_2617_0518 | ecosystem: Host-associated > Mammals > Digestive system > Stomach > Rumen | place: USA...
TAAATTCCGGCTTCTTCATGCGGTCATATAGCGTCCGGGCGGTGCATTGAAGGGCAGCAGCCGCCCCTTTTATGCTTCCTTCCGCTATAAGTGCCGCTATTATTTCTTCGTCTTGAAGGCGTTTTTTTGTCATTGCGTCAACCTTCCTTCATTTCGGCGGCTTTTTTTTCCCAGTAACGGCGGTTTGCAGCTTTAACGGCTTCCCGGTTCTTCCGTGCCCATTCTCTTTTATAAGCGTTCCTTGCCTTCCGTGCGGCTTCGCTTAATTCAATGTTCGCCTTCTTTGGTTCGTTCGTCTTTCTTTGCATAAATACCCGCCCTTTCATTGTGTTTATGGTGTTTGTGGTGTCAATGATATTTTAAATATTCTTTATGTTTCTAATTATCAATATATCACTTATTATCAAATATCACAAGCACGCAAAACACAATAAGCATTAATGATATTTCTTGTGTTCTTTATATTCAATGTATAGGTACTATTAAACCTTAACATTGAAATTTTAATTTTAATTTACCGTCTGCAATTACCTGTTGCCCGCCCAGGGCTTCTAATTTGCCGTTTAAGGCGTTAGTTTGCTTTCATGCTATAAGTTACACGCCTAAAAAAGAAAAGGGCTTAAATCGGCTTCTAGCGCTTCATTAAGTCCCTTTCGTAATTCCGGGCGTTTCCCGCCTGGGCTTCTATGCTGTTTTTGTAATAATAGGGTGACTTTCGGCGGCGGGGTGTCCTGGTGGTATTAATCCGGCTTCCCGTGCTTCTTTTAATATCCTACATACTTTTGATTTTGATATATTCAATTCCTTTGCGGCTTGCCCTTGGCTTGCGCCCTTTGCAATCATATCAAGTATTTTTTCAAGTTCGCCTGTTTTTTCTTTCGTCCGGTGTTCTGCTGCTGCTTCCGGATCGTTAGCGGTTAATCCTTCTAAAAGTTCTTCGTTTGCCCGTAATAGTTCTTCTTGCCTTGTTTGCAGCTTGCGATAATCCGCTTGAAGTGCGGTGTATTCTCTATCGTTGTATGCACAATCAACTTTTAATTGCGATAGCTCATTATAATATCTATTGTTTTCCTTCCGCAATTCTATCAATTCTTCCTTCATTTTATCCGCTGCTGCTGCCTTCACTTCAAGTCTTTCAATACGTTGTTTGTATTTTGCTATCTTTTCGTGCCCGGTCAAATATCCCGCAAGCCACACGGGGCGGTGAATTATATCTAATGCGTTGTCCGTGGTTTCCGTTCCCAGAGTATACAGTAAACTTCTTGTTTCCCTTCTTCCTGTTGCTTGCCAAGCCCTTGTTGCCGTGTTGTCAACGCCTGTTAATAGGGCGTCTTGCCCGGCGGCAGTCATAAGCCATTGTTCGGCAGCAAGCCATTTCCCATTAAGAACTATTACAAGTATGAATCCGCCCGCCCCGGTCAATTTAATTAAGGTCAGCAATGATTCAATTTCAAATTCCATGTATAAGGGAATCATTGCAACGATACCGGATATAATTAGTCTGCTTTGGAAGGCTAAAAAACGGTCAAATAAGTGTACCCCGTCAAATAGCACAAGTGCCGCAAAACAAGCAATCCAAATTTCAATTTGCTTGTCTTCTTCCAGGTTGTAAAAAGTAATCCCGCAAGCGATTGAAACGGCGGCAGCAGTCCCTATAAATTTTATGATACCGTGACGGTTATTTTTTTTATTTACGCTGCTTTTTACGTTCCAACAACGTTTCACGGGCTTCTTTGCAACGTTCACGCCGATATATTGAAACGATTCTTGCAACGTGTTTTCGGTATAATGAAACGCCCCTTGCAATTCCATTTCGTTGCTTGTATCAATGTCTTCCGGCTTCGCCTGGGCTTTCGCCTGGTTGCCTTTAAAAAAGAATTGTCTATTATATTTCATGCTATCATTCCTTGCCTTGTTTTAAATATCCGGGGCATGCTATAATAGCATTGTGCCCCGGTTTGCCGTGGGTGCTTGTGGGGTTGCTTTTCCTGGTGTGGTAGCTGTTAAAGCAGCCCCCTTTTTTTATTTGTTGATTTTCTGCTGCAATTCGTTGTAATCCATACAAGCCATTGTTACGGCTTCCGCCTTGCAATCTGCTTTCCCGGTGCTTTCGTAATAGTCCGCCCGTTTCGCAATATACGCCTTCATAAGTTCCGCTTCCGCTTCCTTCTTTTTCGCCTTTTTAATATAGGCTTCATTCATGCCCGATAAAAAGGAATATCCCTTTGCCAACACTTCCGGATCTTCTACGGTTGCCGCAAGCGTGCATAAATCGGCAAGGTTTTCCGTCCTGGTGTCTTCCGCCCCGTCACAATATGCAAGGGCTTCAAGAATCCTTCTTGTTGTTTCGGTCAATCCGTTTTCGGCGGTGTTCTGCTGCTTAATCTTCGTTAATAATGCTTCTAAACTTTCATTCATGTTTTTGTACTTCCTTTCGTTTATATGCTGTTTAAGGGCGCAATTTGCCCCGGTTGCCGTGGTTTTGGATTGTTCTTCCTGGTTGTTGGTAGCTGTTAGAAAACAATCCTTCTTCATTCATTAAAAAAAGGGTAATCCGTCATTTACATAACTTTTATCGTTTGAAAATCCGTCTTTATCCCGTGTGATTTCTTGCACTTTATAGGTGCTATGTCTTCCGTCAAAAACAAGTTTTACCCGGTGGTCTGATTCTGTATAGCGGCTTTTTAATACCTTCAATGATATTTCATTGCATACGGCGGGCACTTGAAGCCCTAAATCATGCGATAAACGCTTCATGCGGCGTATTGTGTCAAGCGTATAAGTGTCATTCACTTTTATTCCGGGTAATTCGCCTTTTTCCAGGTCTTCATAGTTTTCCGGCAAGTCATATGCTTCCGCTGCCTTTTCAAAATATTCTATATCTTCTTGCATTACCTTCCGTTTATCTTCGATTGCCGTATAAGATAAACCTAACATAAAGTCCCCGGAATATTCTATTGCGCTTGTGTCCCTTCCGCTTTCCATTTCAACGGTGCCCGTCTTGTTGCTTTCCCGGTTGTTTGCGATAATCAGAAAAACAACACTATTGTTATCCTTCGCCCAGTCTTTCAACTTGAATATAACGGTTTTCATTCCTTCCATTGCGTCCCGTTCCCCGGAATCGACTAATTGAAGGTAATCTATACAAACAAGCGGGGCTTCCCTTCCCTGGGCTTTAATTCTGATTGTTTCGCTTTCCATTGCCGATAAAATAGAATCTAGCTTATTTGTTACGCCTTCCGGATTGTACATAAACCGGGGCGCAATTTCCTTCTTGTAGCGTTCGGCAGCAGTTGTTATAGCGTCCCTTTGTTCGTCCGTCCAGGCATACCCCCGTAACACTTCCAGGGTTGAAAAGTCCTTTTTATTGTATTTGTAAGCAATGCGGGAAATACTTCTTGCTAAAAGTTGGTCACGTGCCATTTCAAGATTGATATATAAAACGTCTTGCCCCTTCATTGCAATATTTTCAAATATCCATTGTGCAAGTGCCGTTTTCCCGGTTGCGGGCGGTGCGCCCAGGGTAACAAGCGTTTTTCTGATAAATCCGCCTTCTAACGCCCGGTCAATTTCTGCAATCCCGGTTTCTATTGGTGCGTATGTCTTCGCCCCGGAATCCGTTACCGTTAAAAGAAAATCTTCTATCATTCCTTCGCCCGTACATTTCCTTTTTAGGGCTTCCCGTTCTTCCTGTTTAGCTTGCCTTATTTCCTGGGCTTTACTTTCAAGAATTGCAATCATTCTTCCCAGGCGTTCCGGGTCTTCCGTCAAGGCTTCGTTTGCGTCCTTTGCGCTTCCGTATAAATCCGCCGGGTTTACATTCATAACTTCAAGCCCCGCCGCTTTCATTCCGGAAGAAAGTTCCCTTTGTGAATCTTTTCCGGGGTTTTTCCCGTCTTCCTTGTCCGGATCGTTGTCTAGGGCAAGTATAAAAACGGTGTCCGGGTGCTTTTTGGCTTCTTCCAGGATAACGCCCGTGTTTGTGGTTGTACCTATTCCAACAACGGCAGCAGCCCCCGCTTGAATCAAACTTATTGTGTCAAGTTCCCCTTCGCAAATAAACAGGGTTTCCGCCGTTTCAAGTGCTTCCATGTTAAAAAGGTCTTTTTGGCTTCCTTGCACTTGTTTTAAAAATCCCGCTTCCGCTTCCGTTTTAGGCTTGTCGATCTGCCGGGCGGTGTATGTCCTGTTTGTCCTTGGAATGATTATTCTTCTTGTTTTAGGCGCATTGTCCGGGGCTTTTTCGTGCTTCCAGGTTTCGCAATATCCCAGGTTAAAACGTTCTATTGATTCGTCCGTTATTCCCCGGTTATGAAGGTATTCAAGGGCTTCCGGGCTATTTTTTAATGCCCGGTGACAATCCCTGTAAAATAAAGAGTAGTCTTTGCTTTCCTTCTTCACGCTTTTTTCAATCGGCTTCGCCTGGTGTTCTTCCCTGGGCGTTTCCCGGTCTACTTTAAATTTCAGTCTTTCAAATACTTCCGATTCATTGCAATTCCATATTGTTTCAAGTGCCCCTAAAGTGTCTTCGCCTTTATCGGTAAAACAATTCTTTGCAAAACATACAACACGGTTAGATTTCGGGTAAATATGAAGTGCGCCCGTTCCGTTCCTTCCCGTGCCGCTTCCGCATACCGGGCATTTATACATATTGCGCCCGGCTTTCCGGCTCATTTCCAGGGGTACAAAGTCCGTAAGGGGTCTTCCGTTAATATCTTTTCTTGCGTCTTCACGTTTCATAGTCTTTAATTATCCTTCCTTTCATGCTATCATAAAAGGGCTTAATTGCCCCTTTGCGGTGGTTGTTAGGTGTCCGGGCGGTGCTTCGTGGTGGTTGCGCCGCCTTTTTTATGCCCGGTGCAAAGGTATATTCAAACCTTTCCATTGAATCAAGCCCCCCTTCCTGGGTGTTGTTTGGGTGCCGTTAAAAGGAAATGCCCTTCCCGGTTCCCGGTCTTCCGTCCTGGTTTTCTTCTTCCAGGCTTCGCCCCTATTATAGCAAAGCCCGTCGCCGTCAAGCGGGCGGGCGTGCGTGGTTAATAATCAATAGATAATCCATTGATTATCTATTATCACAAAACGCCGCCGCCGGAAAAGTGCCGAAAAGCCTTATTTTACAAGGGTTTCCGGGCTTTTAGTTTTTGTCCGTCCGCACCCTAAAATGCCTTTTTTGCACCCTAAAATGCCTTTCTTGCACCCTAAAATGCCTTTCTTGCACCCTAAAATGCCTTTTTACGTTTTCTTCTTCCGTCCCCTGGTGCGTTTCGGTGCTTCCTGGGCTTCTTGGGCTTCCTTTGCTTCTTGCCGTGCGGCAATCTTCGCAAGTTCCGCTTGTTTAATCTTCTTCCATTGCTCCCGGTCTTTTTCCGCCTTCGTGGCAAGCCGTATGAAGGTTTCCGCAAAGTCCCCGTTCAAGCCTATTTCAAGGTATCCTTGAAGCCATTCCCTTATATTGCTTGTATCGGTGCCGCAAGGGGTAATAGTGAAGCCGTATTCCTTCGCTTCCGGCACGTTCAAAAGGGCTTCTTCTACTTCTTTAATAGCCTTTTTAACCGGTTCAATTATGAATTGCCTATACTTGCGGTTGTTCACTTCATCAACGGAAGGCAAGCCAAGGTTTTCCCGCACGGCTTCAAGGCTTATTGTGAAGGTTCCCTTGTCCTTTATATCCTGGGCGTTTTGCCGGGCAAGGAAGAAAATATACCGTACAAGGGAAAAGGCGTTATTGCTCAAAGCGTAAGCAAAGCGGGGAAATACCGTAAAATAGTTCGCTATGAAGTCAAGGTTGAAGTTTTCATTTACCGATAAAGTAACAAAGCCGTTGTTTATCTTGTAATGATAGAATAATATCCCGCCTTCTTCTTTAACGGTCTTCCTTCCCTTCTTAACCGTCCCGGAAAGGGTGGTTAATTTCTGTTGTGTGAAAAATTCCTTTACAGCACGCCGGGCGGTGCTGATATCGTAATACATTCCCAGGTCTACAAGTTCTTGAAGGGGAAAGCCCACTTCAAGCGGGTTATTTTGTGCGGTCATTTTTTGAAGGGCAAACAATAATATTTTCGTGAAGGTCTTGTTTGTTTTCATTAAATACTTGTCCGCCTGGTCTATTTCTACAATAACCGTGCTTCCTTTTTGCTTGTTCGTCCTGGTGAAGCGTATCTTGTCCCCGTATTGCCGGGCGGTTATTTTTTCGTGACGGTTCCCGGTGCTTTCTTGTACCATTCGCCCGCCCTTGCTTGCGGAAATAACACGGTAAAGCCAATTAAGGGAATCCCCGTTCGGCACGCTTCCCAGGGGTGCAAGTGCGGTTTTTTGCGCCGCCTTCACTTCCTTTTCAAATTCCCGTCTAATTTCCGGGTCTTCAAGCAATTCTTGTATAATTCCGGCTATATCCTTTGCGTTCCCCTTGTGCGTCCTTAATGCCTTTATCACAAGTTCGTGATATTTGCCTTCAATAAACGCCCGGCGGTGCATATATTCAATGTCTGCTGAATCATGGTAGACTATTTCTTTTTTAGGCGGATTTATCGGAATTTGTCTAAATTGCGGTTTTCCATTTTCATTAAGAATTAAGTTTCCGTCTTCGTCCTTAATTTGTATGGTGTCATATTCTAGTGTTATTTCTTCCGGAATAATGCGCCCTTTGTATTTGTCCGGAATAATCCCGGTGTTATTAATTGCGGTGGTTGCTTCTTTCCATTCTTCCGCCGTAAGTTTTGCGGGAAGTTCTTTCAAGCCTTCTAGTTCTTCGATATAGGCTTGAAGCGTCTTTACTTCTTCGCTTGTTATCCTTTCCGGCATTGAAGGATTGTGTTCTTTGTTGGTGTCCATTAGATACCCCCTTCTATTCGTTTAATTCGTCCAGGGAAGCTAAAATTTCCGGGTGCCTTTCCATTTCTTCCTTCACAAGTCTTTGAAGTTCCGCCGTGATAGTGCTTCTTCTTTGGTATGCAAGTTCATTCAAAAAGCGTCCGTATTCCCCCGGCATGCGTGCCGTGAATCTGTATTCCTTCGGTGCTTCTTTCCTGGGGTCAAGTCTATTGTATTTCCTGGGATTTTCGGCGGCTTCTTCATCTGCTGCCCCTATAATCCCGCTATATTTTTTTCTATCCATTTCCGTGAAGTCTTTCTTTTTCATTTCTTTGGTTTCCTTTCGTGCCTATAAAGAAAAGGCTATTTCCGCCGCCTTGCGGTCTTATTGAACAACTTCAATTCGTTACATAATGCCATATAATCCGCCGCCGGGTTGCATTTTGGATTATATTCGTACAAATTCGCCCGGCATGCCTGGGCTTCTTGCAATGCTATTGCTTGCCGGATTTTTGTCTTTGCAAGGTATATTTCCATTTCATGACATTGTTCTTCAATCAGTTGTTCATATTGCCGTGTTAGCGTTGCCCTTGCCTGGTAACGTGTAATCACTACGGCAGCGATCCTTAATGCGGGGTTGCAATATTTCTTCACTTCTTCAATAGTTTCCGTTACCTGGTGCAAGCCTTGTAATGCTTGCGGGTCACATAATAGCGGAATAATAACAATATCTGCTGCCGTTAATGCTTGAATTAACACGGTTCCTAGTCCTGGTGCGGTGTCTATTACAATACTATGATAATCTTTCCTTATCGGCTCAATACCATTTTTCAAGAAGGAATCCCGCCCCGGCTTGCTTGCTAATTCAATGTCCAGGTGGTCAAGAAGTGGGCTTCCTGGAATAATTTCCCCGGCGGGCGTTTTCTGTATAAGGTCTGCCGCCTTTTCCTTTCCGGTTATAAGGCTATATGTCCCGCCTTTTCCGTTGTCTTCCGCCCCGTAAATAAGGCTTGCGCTTCTTTGCCCGTCCCCGTCAATAAGAAGGCTTCTTTTTCCCATATACGCTAACGCCTGGGCTATTGCTGCTGCCGTTGTTGTTTTGGAAACGCCCCCTTTTTGTGCGGCAATGGTTATAATCATATTGTGTCCCCTTCCTTTGCGGCGTGAATCTGAATTAATATGCTTTTCTTTAATTCATCGGAAGCCCCCGCCGCTTCCAGGGCTTCCAGGGTGCCGCAAATAGGGCAAGTTTTTGTCATATATTTACTTCCTTTCCGTGGTGGTTTTTTAATGTTAAGGTTTGCTTCTACTTTTGCATTGAACGTTATTTTTCGGATTGTGTTTTTAAAGAATCCTTATAAATTCGCCAAGTTCCGGAAAGTTTCTTCCCGCATAAAGTTCCGTCCCGTAAGCGGGCTTGTACGGTCCGCACATGCACGCCTAACAATTCCGCCGCTTCTTGCACGGTGTAATAGCTTCCGTTTTCCGGATCGTTGGCAATGCCCCCGGCAAGAATTTTTCTAGGTCTTCCGCCGGGGTGCTTTCCCTTGTTCATTTTTTCACTTCCTTTCACATTGCAAGGGCTTCAAGAAGTTCTAACGCCTTCGCCCTTTTGCTTGCGGGTATCTTTGCTATAATTTCCGCTGCTTTCGCTTGCGTGTCTTCGTTGGTTTCGCCTTTAAACAGATAATCCATTATCCGGCGTTCGTCCTTCGCTTCCGCCTTTTCTAATGCGTGGTCATAACGTTGTGTTATTGTAATTGAAGAATGACGGGCGTGCTTGCTTGCTTCTTCCAGGGAAGCCCCCGCCTTGCGGTCAAGGGTTACGGAAGTATGCCTTAATGAGTGCGCTGTTATTCGCCTGGAATCATACCCCGCCCCCTTCAATACTTCTTTTATGATTCTTGAAATTGAAGGTTCGGTAAGTCTTCCGCCGCCTGGTTTTGCGTTTGAAGCAACGGCAGCAAATAACGGGGCTTCTTTGTCCCTTGCGCCCCTGGTGGTTAAGTAATCTTCCAGGGCTTCTAATAATTCCGGTTCAATCTTTTTGTAGTCGTCTTTTTCAAGGTGTCCTTTGCCCCGGATATATAAGCGGGCTTCCCCGGCGTGGGTTTCAATGTCCCCTATATTCGCCCTTTGCATTTCAATAATGCGGAATCCGCAAGTAATACTTGCAAGGATCATGCAGTAATCACGCTTCCCGGCTTCGCTTGCGGTGTCTATGCTGTTAAGAATCCTTAAGCAATCTTCCCTTTCCAGGGAATCCCGCTTAAATTCTTTTAGCTTCGTTTTAGGGCTTCTTACATTCTTTGTGATGTCTTTATAAAGCCCCTGGGCTTCCAGGAATGAAAAGAACATTTTGCAGCCCCTAAAATAGCGGGCGGCGGTGTCTGCTGAAAAGGTTATTATTTCGCCTGTTTTCCGGCTTGCGTGCGGTGTTAAAAGCCATTGCCTATAAGAAATAATATCTTCCCTTTCCGGGTGCGTAATTTCTTTGCTTGCAAGGTATTCTATAAAGCATTTTATTGTAACATTGTATCCCGCTTGCGTGGTGTCCGCCCGGTCTTTTATCCAGGCTTCCCAGGCTTCTATAAAATGAATAGAATTGAATCTAGCGGGGCTTATTATATCCGTGTTTATCGTGGTAGCTAATGCGTTCATAATCCGCCTTCCTTTGTTTCGGTGTTTTGGTGTCCTCTTTATGTTTATCATTATATAGTTTTTATCCTTGTTAGTCAATAGTGCCTGTTGTGTTTATGATATTTCTTGTTTGAAGTGTGCACAAAAAAAAGGAAGCGTCCGGCGGCGGTGCCGTGCTTCCCTTAATCCTTCTATTTTTCCGGCGGTTCTGCTGCTTCCTGGGCGGCGGTGTCCCATATTGTTTTTAAATAATAGTCCAGGTCTTCCGGGTCACTTCCGGATAATACCCGTATAAATTCCGCTTTACGGTCAACACATTCCCGCATAGTTATTCTTACTTCTTCCCCGGTGTCCAGGCGTGCTAAAACTATCAACGGGTCTTTTTTGCATTTGTTTTCAATCACTTCCAGGCGTTTTATGATATTGTCTTTCATTTCCAGTCTTCCGCCGCCGTTTCATTAAGTGCTTCTATGAAGTCATATCCCCCGCCCGGCTTTTCAAATTTTTCCTTATCCAAGCCCAGGGCGGTTATAAATCCGTCCTTATTGCCTGGGAAAGTGTTTTCCTTGCCCTTAAACAATATGTTTTCAATCCGTTTGATTCTATCCATTAATTGCATATTATTCCTTTTAAACCCTTCTAATTTCGCTTTTAAGGGCTTCTTGTCTTCAATGGTGTGTGTTTGTCCGCCTTGCGCCCGTCCGTCCTTTAAATGGTCAAATACGGGCGTTTACTGGGCGTTAAGTGTCTTTCATTGCCTGGGCTTCTTCAATAGCTTCCAGGCGTTCTATAATATCTGCCGTTTCCGTAAATCGTGAAGCGTATTGAAGAATAGAAACGGCGCAATTTGCCCTTGTTTGCTTCGCCGTGTCCGGATCGTGCATTATTTCCGCAAGCGTATCTATTGCCCCGCAAAGATTTCCTTGTAATTTTGCCGTTGCTGTTTTTATTAAGTCCGCCTTCGCCTGGGAATACATTGCCTTAAATTCCGGCTTCTTCATGCGGTCATATAGCGTCCGGGCGGTGCATTGAAGGGCAGCAGCCGCCCCTTTTATGCTTCCTTCCGCTATAAGTGCCGCTATTATTTCTTCGTCTTGAAGGCGTTTTTTCGTCATTGCGTCAACCTTCCTTCATTTCGGC
>Ga0326512_10004123_pt1 | contig 10585 bp, 6 predicted proteins | sample 1_2617_0518_D_FD_203652 | JGI IMG/M metagenome (GOLD analysis project Ga0326512, IMG submission 203652) | Bovine rumen microbial communities from UC Davis, California, United States - 1_2617_0518 | ecosystem: Host-associated > Mammals > Digestive system > Stomach > Rumen | place: USA: California...
CATTCAACGCAACCGGGTAGGACTGAAAGATCCCAACCACCCCATCGGTGTGTTCATGTTCCTTGGTCCTACTGGTGTCGGCAAGACTTATCTTGCCAAAAAACTTGCAGAGTTTATGTTTGGTTCAGCCGACTCGCTCATCCGCATCGACATGAGCGAATACACGGAGTCGTTCAATGTGTCAAGACTCATCGGTGCACCTCCGGGCTACGTTGGCTACGAAGAAGGTGGTCAACTGACTGAGCGTGTCAGACGTCACCCCTACTCCATCGTACTGCTCGACGAGATTGAGAAAGCCCACGGCAACGTGTTCAACTTGTTGCTTCAGGTGCTCGACGAGGGTCGACTGACCGACGGCAACGGACGTTTCGTTGACTTCCGCAATACGGTCATCATCATGACATCGAATGCAGGTACTCGCCAGCTGAAAGATTTCGGGCGCGGTGTTGGCTTCAATGCAGGCTCTATTGGCTACGACATGAACGACAAAGACAAGGAACACGCACGCTCAATCGTACAGAAAGCCCTGTCAAAGCAGTTCTCACCTGAGTTCCTCAACCGTCTTGACGAGATCATCACCTTCGATCAACTCGACCTGAAAGCCATCAAACAGATTGTCGACATAGAGCTGAAAAGCCTTTGGAAACGAATCGAAAACATGGGCTACAAGATTGAACTGACCGATGAGGCCAAACAGTTCGTGGCCGAACGTGGCTACGACGTGCAGTTCGGTGCGCGTCCGCTGAAACGAGCCATCCAGAACTATATCGAAGATGGTGTTGCCGAAATGATCGTCAACGACAATCTTCCGTTAGGGACAACCATCCGCATCAGTAAGAGCGACGACAAAAACGAATTAAAGTTCGAAAAAATTTTGTAATTTCAAATATTTTTTGTATATTTGCCGCAAAAATAGGGAATTAGCCTCTATTTCATTGAATGACAGATGGTTAGCTAACATAAGATATATTTAGGATGAGACAACTAAAAATTCAGAAGAGCATTACCAATCGATCGAGTGAGGCACTTGATAAGTATTTGGTAGAAATTGGCCGTGCTCCACTCATCAGTATTGATGAGGAAATTGAATTGGCCCAGAAGATACGCAAAGGAGGACGTGAAGGCGAACGTGCAAAAGAAAAACTCGTAACGGCAAACTTACGCTTTGTCGTTTCGGTTGCCAAGCAATATCAACATCAAGGTCTCACACTGACCGACTTGATTGACGAGGGCAACATTGGTCTCATCAAGGCAGCACAGAAGTTTGATGAAACACGTGGATTCAAATTCATTTCCTACGCTGTTTGGTGGATTCGGCAAAGCATCCTGCAAGCCATTGCCGAACAGAGCAGAATTGTGCGACTTCCGCTGAACCAAGTTGGCTCACTCAACAAAATCAATCACGAGATTAACAAGTTCGAACAAGAGAACCAACGTCATCCATCGGTGTCAGAGCTCGCAGAGATGACAGCCATTGATGAGGAGAAGATTGGACAATCGATGATGGCCGACGGTCACCATGTGTCGATTGATGCTCCGTTTCAGGAGGGAGAGGACAACTGCATGCTCGACGTGATGGCTTCGGGCGATGATTCGCGCACGGATCGCTTTGTGGACCATGAGTCGATGGCACAAGAGCTGAACACCGTACTGAACAAGGTGCTGAAAGAACGCGAAATCACCATCATCCGCGAGTGCTTCGGCATAGGATGCCACGAGAAAGGACTGGAAGAGATTGGCGACCAACTGGGACTGACCCGCGAACGCGTAAGACAGATTCGTGAGAAGAGTATTGCAAAACTGCGCGACTCGGGCAATGCCAAGATTCTAATGAAATACTTAGGATAGTCTCCGCCGGAAAATACGATTCGACATGACACTTGAAAGCATCAGACAACAACTGAAGAATAGTCCACAGCTGAAAAAGCTTGTGGACTTCTTTGTTATGAATCAAACAGAAACGCGTCCTCGGTGTTATATCCGCATGTTGGCACCGTTGTACCAGCATCGCGGTCGAGGCAGTGTGATTCATGCTTCGGTGCGCATGGACACCCCACCCTATCGTCGATTCTCGTTAGGCAACCACAGCGTAATCGAGTCGTTTTCGTGCATCAACAATGCCGTGGGCGATGTCATCATAGGCGATTATACGCGAGTGGGACTACATAATACCGTCATTGGTCCGGTAAGCATCGGCAGCCATGTAAACCTTGCACAAGGTATCACCGTCACGGCACTCAATCATAACTTTGACGATGCAGGGAAACGTATTGACGAACAAGGCATCTCGACGCAACAAGTAACAATCGAAGACGACGTATGGATTGGAGCAAATGCAGTTATCCTTCCTGGTGTCACTGTCGGCAGGCATTCGGTTGTGGCAGCTGGAGCTGTTGTAACAAAAGACGTTCAGCCCTACACATTGGTAGCCGGCGTGCCTGCAAAAACAATTAAGAGCCTAAAATAAAGCATTTAGGCAGAGTACATCCAAAGGCTTGGCTCACTCCATGTGGAGCAAGACACAAGCCACTGCTAAAGATTCTTTTTCATAGACAACACATTCTGATCGGCCACGCGCTCATAGGTAACCGAATCCATAATTTGCCTGACCAGGAAGATGCCTAGTCCGCCAATAGGACGTTCCTCGACACTAAGCGTGATGTCAGCATCTTCCTTCTGCGTCGGATCGAAAGCCACTCCCTTGTCTGTAATGGTAAAAGTCACTACAGAGCCGTCGGCTTCAGCATCGATCTCTACAGTACCATCAGTGCCTTCTGGGTAAGCATACAGCACCACATTGGTCACAGCTTCCTCCAGTGCCAAGTTCATACTCATTGCCAGTGAGGGGTCGATACCGGCCTCTTCAGCAAGACAATCAATAAAGTCTGCAAGCAACGATATTTGTTCAATGTTGTTATGAAGAACAAGATGTTTATTAATTATGCTCATGTGCTTTTTAGAATTTTAGTGCCAAATAAGCCATTACAGAACGGCCTGGTTGATGAATCTGTCCTGACCCCAACCCACCACGATAATATTGATGGTTCAAAACATTATGACCGTTCATACCTAACTCAAACATATTATTAAATTTATAACGTGCGCCCAAATCGAGAAGTGCACGTCCATTCAACTTAGACTCGATGATATTCCTTTTCTCCAAGTCAACCATGAAACAAGTCTGAGAACTCTCTATTCCGAGATGTCCATGCAACACCAGTTTTTTTGTAACATTCACACCCAGAACCGCATTGATTGTCAGTTTCGGAATATTGTATGCATCGTTAATCTTTCTCTCGTAGATTTCCGATTCGAGCACACGCTGCCATGAAACAGTCAGATTCGAGAAGATGCTATTCAGCTTGTAGTTGCCAATGAATTCAACACCTATCGTCTTGATTGTACCAGCATTGGCATGTTTCAGAATAGAAGTATAAATCAGATTTGTAGCCTGGTTGTAGAAGCCATTCAACTCAAGACTGAGTCCGTCGACCCAGTTATCGCCCGCCAAAGTCAACTGAAAAGAATTCAGGTACTCTGACCCCAGATCTATTTCAGTGTCACCGTTGTCATACGTAGCCATATAAGCATTGGTCTTTCTGTAGAGATAAGGCGCATCGACAAACGATTTCGAGTAGCTCAACTTAACATTCCATTTTGGCTGCACAAAAATCATGGCAAGGCGCGGCGAAAGCTCATTAATCGAGGTCTTATTGTAATGCCTGCGATGGTCGTAGCGCAGTCCGGCATTCAAGATAAAGTTGCGCCAACGCTGCTTCAGTTGCAAGAAGGTATTGAAACTGTTCTCTGAGCCAATGGCTACAGAAGAAAGATCCGTGTCAAACATCTCATTGAAATTCACTCCAACGACGTAACGCACATCTTCCAACTTGAAATGGCTGAACTGAGCACCCACCGTAACAAATCCTTCATTGTTTTCCCGTTTCACATAAGCCAGATCGCCACGGAACTCAACCCCTAATGTATTTTCCTGTCCGTTGATATATCTAAAGAGTCCTTTACTTCCCCTCAGCAGCTGTTGAAAAACAGGAGGGAAGCCAACTATACTGCTGACATTATTGATTGCGCTGTCGGAAATCACTTGATAGTGGGTCAAGTCACTGTTATCGTAGGTCACTCCTCCAACTAGATGCAGTCTGTCGTTAAAGAGACTCCGGTTATACTTCATATCAAGGTGGTGCGAGCGCGTAGCAAAACTTGGCTTAATACCGTTGAAGGTGATGTACCTATCTATATCGTATGGCGAAAAAGAATAGCTGGCCGTATAAGGTGAAACGACCTGCGAGAAATGCGTGTCATAGAGGAAAGTCAGCCTGTTCTTCCACGTCAGACAGACACCCATGTCGTAGCTGGGCTTATTGCCTATGCCGCCAACGACAATATTTCCGCTATAGAGTTTAAGCCCCGTATTCTCAGCCGATACCCAGAACCGCTCTCCCTTCCGTTTATAGAGACTACCCCAGATAAGAATATCAGTATCAAAGTAGCGCTTGCCGAAAAGAATGTCGCCACGCCACTGTCCGAAGTTTCCTATGCCCCCTTTCACTTTCAGCCCATCGATGTCACCCCCTTGCTTCGTAATAATGTTGACAACAGCCGTCAGGGCAACACCACCGTAGAGCGACGATGCAGGGCCACGCAGCACCTCTATCTGCTTCACCTTTTCCAGACTCAGACTGAAATCAGGACTTGCAATGTTGGTGCAATAGCTGTTGATGCGATGCCCATTGAGCATGATGAGGATTTTCTCCTGTCCATTATTGTAGATGCCGCGCATAGCGATATTGATGTCATCGTTGCAATCCACATCATTCATACTTGGCACGTATGCAAGCAGCACCTCTTTCAGATTACGCGCACAGCTATTGCGAATCATCTCTTCAGTAATGAGCACGACCGGCACAGGCACCTCGCTCAGCTTCTCCGCCTGACTTGATGCGGTCGTAATGGTAGAAGTCAGTCCCTCCTTCCTTCTGTTCACCATGTCGATGAAGCGCTGAGGATCCTCAGAACGCGCACTGTAATAGCGATCGATGCTCAGCAGTTTCCTGACATTCTCGTCGGCTTCCTCATTCTTATCAAGGGCAAGACAGCAGAGCGAGAGCAGTCGATAGGCACTCGCCTTGTCCTCTGCGAAAGTAGATATATACTTCTGCAGACTGTCATGCGCCTGCTCCAGTCGCCCTATCTCATAGTTCTCCTGCGCCTCGCGCAGCTTGTCGGTGACCTGTGCGTGCATAAGGAGCGTGCTGCCCCATAATAAGAAAAAGGTGTAAATCAGTCGCATACTTATTTCGTTTTGACAGGGATGGTAAACGTGAAGACTGTACCCACCCCCAGTTTAGAATCGAACGTGACGGTACCGCCATGTTTCGACTCGATGATTTCACGCGTGATGGCCATGCCCAAGCCCGTGCCTTGCCCAATGGGCTTGGTCGTAAAGAAGTTCTCATAGAGCCGCTCTTTCACCTCATCGCTCATGCCCTCGCCGTTGTCTTCGATCCTGATGACAAGCTGGCCGTTATCGATTTTCACATCAATCTCAATGGCAGGCTCATAGTTGCTCTGCCCCGGCTCGTTCGACTTCTTCCATACGGCATAGCAGGCATTGTTCATCACATTCAGCACCGCACGGCTCAAGTCTTGAGGGATGACCATCAAGGTGGGCAGTCCTTCCTGGTAATGCTCCCGAATACTGATGTTGAAGTTCTTATAGTTAGCTCGCATGGCATGGTAGGACAGCCACACATACTCCTTGGTCAGCTTTGCCACATCGGTGGGCAGGAACTCATCGTCCTTGCCTCTCGACACGAGCAGGATACCGCGGATGATGCTGATGGCACGCTCGCCATGCTCAACAATCTTGCCCATGTTCTCCTTCAGGTCGGCCACGATATCATCCAGGTCTTCGCGATCTTCGGCTGGCAGTTTGTCTTCGTTGTCCTCCACAATCTCAGTCAGGTCATCCAGCAGCTTGCCAGACATCTTACTGAAGTTGATGACGAAGTTCAAAGGATTCTGTATTTCATGGGCAATGCCTGCACTGAGCATTCCCAGTGAAGCCAACTTTTCCTGCTTCTTCAGCTGTTCTTTCAGTTTTTCCAGATTCTTTTCCATAGTCAACTTTATTTTCTTTTAGGCAAAACAACAGTAAATTCAGTAAACTCGTTTTTAACAGACTTCACAGAAATGTCGCCCCTGTGATTCTGTATAATCTCCCGACTCAGGTAGAGTCCCACGCCCGAAGCCTCACCAGTGGTCTTCGTGGTAAAGAACGGGTCAAAGATCTTGTCCAAAATCGTATCTTCAATGCCGATGCCGTTGTCGCGGAACAAAAGCACAATGTTCTTCTCGTCAACCGACGCCTTGACAGATATTTCCGCAGCATACTGCTCGCGTGATGCTTTCTTCACAACGGCATAGACCGCATTGCCCAGCAGACTCATGAACGTCTTGCTTAGCTGATCGGCATTACCATCGATGAACAGACCCTCAGCAGGATAGTCAAACACGACATTGATATGCCGCTCGCTTATCTCCTTGGCATAATAGGTGACCGTCATCTGCTCATTCTGATGCAGCACGGCAGACAAGTCCATGGGAACGATGCCGCCAGTTCTATCTTTCAGCATTTCCTCCATTGCCTTCAGTGTCCGCGTCGTGCTCTGCCCGTGCTCGCTCACCTTCTTCAGATTGCCGCTCAGCATGCCGAGCACATCCATCGTGTCCTCATAGTTTTCCTCATCAAAATTCGCTTTCTCATCTTCTATATTGGCCTCGACATCCTTTACGAGTCCTTCAGAGAGCTTGGTGAAGTTGTTGATGTAGTTCAAGGGATTCAGGATACGGTCAATCAGTCCCTGGGTCAGCTTACCCACGGTAGCCATTTTCTCTTGACGAATCAGCTCGCTCTGCGCCTCATTCAGTTCAGCGAGAGCGGTTTCCAGCCGATTCGATTTCTCCTCGATCTCGTCTTTCTGCTTCATGATCTCATCGCGCTGCTGCACAATCTCATCCTTCTGTTTCACCACCTCGGCTGTACGTTCATTCACGATTGCCTCCAGTCGCAGTTTCTCTTTTTCAAGTCTCTGTGTGCGCCAGCGCGAAATAGCAACGATGAGCGCAATCAGCAGTAGGATATACACGACGATCATGTACCACCGCAGGTAATAGGGTGCCCTGATGAAGAAGCTGACACTCACAGGTTCAGACACGCGCCCCATCGGGTCCATTGCCTCCACTTCGAAGACATGGCTGCCTACCGACTGGTTATAGTATCTGACCGAAGTCCTGTCCGACCATTCGCTCCAGTTGCCACCGTTCATGCGATAACGGTACATCGAATTCTCCAGTAATGGAGAGTTGTCGAGCGCAAAAGAGAAGAACAGGTCGTTCTCATCACTGTTCAGGTTGTACGAAAGCTTCTGCTGCTCACCAAATCCTCCCCAAAGCACCGAACTACCATTGAGCATCACCTTTCGGATGCTGAGCTTGGGGACAGCCGTAAAGAAGGGGTCGTTGACGGCTCGGTCGATCACGAAGATTCCTTTTTCACCGCCAATCCAGACCTTCTGTGCATCGACATAAACGGCACTTACCACGAAATTTTCCAATGGATTCAGATACACATCAAACTCAGAGATGCGCTTGCCATTCTTCCATGCATACAGCCCTTTGCCGTCGTTGTCCGTCAACCACGTGGCACCCGTTGAGTCCATATAAGAAAACTGCGGATAGACGAAGGGAATGGTGTCGAGCGCATCGACCACGACGACCGAGTCTTTCAACTGCACCAACGTGGCAGCTTCATTCGTATGAATCGTTTCATTGTACTGCACATACTGTGCTTTCGACCAACGGCGATACCAGATCTGCCCGTAGAGGGTCTTCATCCAGAACGTGCTGTCAGCATCTATCATCATGTGCGTCACGCGCTGCAAGTCAAGCATCTTTCTCCTCTTGCCACTACGCTCGTTGAAGAACACGCCATTGCGCTCGCCGGAGAAGAAGCCATCGTGGGCCACCAGCAGCGACATGGCATTGTTGCCTTCATTCAGCAATTTCACATTGTTGTTCGAATCGATGGCAAACAACCCTTCTTCCGTGGCAGCCAACAGGCGGTTGCCATCCACACAAAGCTGCCAACACGTATGGTTGATTCCGTTCAAGTGGACAAAGCGTTTCTCGTCCTGATAGAACAAGCCTGTGCGCGTACCTATATACATTCTGCCGGAAAACTTCTGAATGCTGTTCACCGCACCTTGCAATCCTTCGAGCGGCGAGAAATACGAATAGGCCGAAGGAATCGTCATGGCAAAAAGGCCGTTGTCAGTGGCACCCCACAACACGCCTTTCCCGTTATAGGCTATGTCAACGATATTGTTTGAACACAGACCATTGTTTTCGGTAACATTGTAGAGCAGATTTCCCTTATCGTCGAACAAGAACAGTCCTCGGCTGTTGGTTGAAACCGCCTGGATTCCCAAATCAATATTCAGCACCTGAGTAATGCCAGGCTCGTCGAGAAAATCCGACTTGATTCTTTCTTCCCCTTCATTTTTCCGCAAGTAGACGTAGTAATTGTCCTTGACTGCATAGATGGTATCGTTGCTGGCAAGAAAGACCACCCGGCTGTCTTCCTCCCAGATGCGCACGACCTCTCCCTGAAAATTCAGTTTTCTGTCAAGCCCCATAAGGCTCAGCGACCCATTTCCACCCTCTATGATTTTTCCCAGATAGTTGTTGCCGCCGGCCCACACGGTGCCTTTTGCGTCGCGCATCAACGAGGTGATACGCGTCAGGCTCTTGTTCCGCAGAATGCCCCACGATGACATGTCGTAGTAAAGCACTCCCTCGAAATTGGCCACAAACACGGTGCCATCCTTTCCTATGACGATGTCAAAGTTGATTTTGTTGGCCTCATATTCCGACGAAGAAATATTCTTGAAGAAAGGCACGCCATAATGCCTTGCGGCTGACGGCTGCAAAAGGACGAAAAGAGTGAGAACAAACAAGACGAGCTTCTTCATCGCCTCACCTCCTTTCCTTTCGCAAACAGGACAGGTCTGTACGGCTCGTTCTTTCCGATGTAGTAAGTCCACTCATCTTCTGTAAAGTCACGATGCTTCCGTCTCAGCTCTGTTTCTATATAGCTCTTCATGTTCGACACTCTCAGCAGGGCCTCGGTCAGATTGCCCTGATGGTCGCCTGTCCAGACATACTGTCCGGTGTTGTCGCTCGTGAAGGCCAGTATCCATGCACGCATAGACAGCAGTTCCATCGGCTCAATCTTTCCGGTCTTCGTCTTGTCGCTTTCGGTATTCCAGAAATTCATCTTGCCGTCGTAGCTGGTTGTGTAGAGATGATAGTTGTAGAGCTTCATCTTGGTGATACGCGATTTGTGACCAATCATCTTCACAGGTGTATCACTGTCGCTTTTGTACATATAGATGCTGCCATCGGTCATTCCATAGAATCTCAGGTCCGATGAGGCCGAATAGACATATTCCGACACCGTACCCATCGGCAATATCTTCTTGGGCGGGTCAATCTTATTGAAGTCTCTCACCAGATACTCATGATGCTGATCGTCGAAAAGCACCGACATGCCTTTATGCAATCCGCAGCTCACCACCTTGAAGTTCAGATTGTTTACTCCCACGACAGCCTCGTCGTCTTTCTTCGAAAGATCAATCAAAGCCATCGCACGCTCCCCGATCACCTGTATATACCTATCATTCAGCGCATTGAAAGCCAATGGATAGGTTATCTGCTTGAGGGATATGATTCGAGGCTTGGCCATTTCGCTTCTCCAATACACGAAATGCCCACTTCTGCTCAGTGCAAAGACTGAACCTTGCTTAGTGACGTAGAGATCGCGGAAGTCAAGGTCCTTGCTGCTCAGTATTGTCTTGGTTTCCAGCCTGTTGCCTACCTTTTTGTGAATAAACATTTCACCATAGGTACTGACGGTCACAAAACGGTCGTCGCCTTGCGGCATAAAGTCTATCCCAGTGACGGCTCCGCGATGTTTTTTCCACGTCTGCCAGCTATGACTGGCATTGAGCAATGCCTGAAAGACGGCAGGCGTAAACATGTCGCCGCCATAGGCCTCCGTATAATAATAGGCATAGTATGCCAGCAACTGTGCAATTTCGGGGTTGGTAGATTGCATCTGCAACGACGAAGCTCCCAATGAGTGTCCCAGTGCAAGGTAGCGCAGCGTGTCGGCCTGTCGCTTGGCCTCGGTGGCTCTTTGCTCCGAAAGCATTGCGTTGTTACGCTCAATATCAGCCTTGTGACGCGCCTCTTCGGCATTCTGCTTTTCTTCCTTGGCCTGTCGCTCAGCCTCTTGTGCCTCGCGCTTGGCTATCTCCGACCGCATCCGCTCCTCGTCGGCCACCTGCTTCTGCCGCTCAGCTTCCTCAGCCTTTTCTTCGGCTATTCTCTGCTGGTCGGAGGCGATGTCGCCCAGCTGCTTGCTCACGCTGCTCACGATGGCCGAGCGCATCTCGTCTTTCTGCAACGCAGCCACCTGTTTCTCCAGGCTCGCCACATGCAAGTG
>Ga0326512_10004124_pt1 | contig 10580 bp, 10 predicted proteins | sample 1_2617_0518_D_FD_203652 | JGI IMG/M metagenome (GOLD analysis project Ga0326512, IMG submission 203652) | Bovine rumen microbial communities from UC Davis, California, United States - 1_2617_0518 | ecosystem: Host-associated > Mammals > Digestive system > Stomach > Rumen | place: USA...
GTAGCTGACTGCCGAACCGCCTCCGGCTATCATGCCGTCGAAGTCGGCGTTCTTGGCACACAGCACGCGCTCCGAACATTGCAGCACCAGCGCAGGCGGCGTGACACCGAAGATGCGCTGATAACGCTCCTTGCCCTCGGCAAACGTGGTCTTCAGGAACAGGCACAGCAGTCCGTCCGTTGGCAATAGTCGCAAGGCGTGCAGCACGTACTCCGTAGCGTACTTGTAGGGCGGATTGGTGACGATGGCTGCGCAGCCCTCGGGCATCTCCTTCTGCTCGAAAAAGTTTACCCCCCCCAGTCCGTAGCCACGGTCTATGAGGTCGGTGCTTACCACGTGATAGCCACGCTGCCGTAACCGCTCGCTCAGACAGCCACTGCCGCACGACGGTTCCCACACACCCTGCGGCAATTCCACATAGGGGTAGTCGCACAGCAGGTCGATGGCCACGGGGTCGGTAGCGTAGAAGTCGTCCGTCTCGCGTTCCTTCTCCGTGTGGTTCGATGCCCCCAGCGTCTTGAAGATGCTGTTGCCGTTGCCGTTCCAGTCTTTATTGTTGCTCATTCTGCCTTTTCTTCTCTTCCTCTACTGCTGCCGCGAGATCACGCTTCATGGCTCGCAGTTTCTCGAAGGTTTCCTGTGATGTACGGGGGCAGCCGTGACACCAAGCATTGAGGTTGGGCAGCGAAAAACCGAACTCGGCAGCGTCGAGCAGATAGTCTTCCCATGCCAGCACCGTGTCCTCGCTGATGCTGTGCTCCACACAGTAGATGATGTCCTCCATCGAGAGATTGTGGGTATCGCCGTAGTGGTAGATAGTGCCAGGACGGTATGAGTTCCAGTAACCGTAGCACCCATCAAGCTCCCACATCTTCAAGAGTTCGTTCAGATAATTATTGCACGCCTTGTCGTAATCCGTGCGCAGTTGTTCAACTCGTTTCATGTCGTCTTGTAAATCTAAATATTCTTGGGTCATTGTTGTTCGTTCTCTACAAATACATCTCGTTCCTCTTCCTCGTCTGGAGCTTGCCATACGCCGTTGATTTCCTCCAGCTCCTGAGCATACTCCTTCTCGGTCAGTCCGTACTTGCGCATCAGCTTCTGACGCTCCTCGTCGCTGAGCGACTGGCGACCTTCCTTCACCACGCTGACGTCGCCGGTGATGTTAATCTGCGTGTTTGGCATCTGCTCCTGCGGATCCTCGTCGCCACGAAAGTCGTTGTTGATTTTCTCCAGGTTGCGCTGCGCTTCCTTGATGGCACTGACGTTGCCTGTCTTGCGCCCGAAGCCCATGAGCCACGTGATGTTGTCCTCGTACATGGCTTTCTGGATGTGCTGCTTGCTGACGTTCAGCCGCGAGCACAGCTGATTGATGACGAAGATGTCGTTGGCTATCTCCGTCTCACTGCGCGAACTGACCATGCCGCCCTCGTCGGTCTTGATGCCGAGCGCTGCCACCATCTCCTGTGCGTCCTCAATGCCCAGTGCCGCGTTTTTCACCAGCAGGGCATAGTCGCGGGCGGCAAGGCGCTTCACCATCTGGCGTATCGGCACCGCCGTATTTTCCATAAATTTATGGTAGCACTCCAGTGCCAGTCGCGCTCGGAACCGCTGGTCGGGCCGCATGTTCATGCGCTGCAGGTCTATCTGTCCGTAGGCCCAGCGCACCACCTTGTCAATGTAATTCTGTGTGGGTTGGCTCATTGTTTGCGTTTCTCGTTTCTTTTTGTTTGTTCCGTATGCTGCGATTTTGTCGCAGCCTCCTTAGTTCGTCACCACGCGGAAACCGTCAATCTCTATTATCAGGTAGTCGCGCAGGATGCGTATCTCGTTGCTTGCCGTGAAGCGCACCTTGCGCTGGTGGCGACGGATGTCAACCTTGATCGTGACCACCTCGCCCTGCTCTAAGTGTCCCTTGCCTGTGACGTACTTCACGAAGTAGGGCACCTGCTGTTTCTCCGTGGCGGTGGCAGGCGGGTTGAAGCCCGTGACGCGAACACCCGTCTTGGGGTCGCGCCACGAGAACTTCTCGGTCAGATGACGTATCTGTTGGAAACTGATAGTAGGCTGACGTGTAGGCATAGACTTATTTCGATTTCTTGGCCGTTGTGACAGGCGCTTTTCCGTCTTGCGAAGCCGCAAAATCCTCTTCAATCACCGTGAGCAAGGGACGGTAGTCCTTCGCCATGTCCTTGCCAAGCAGTTCTTCCAGACGGGCGAAGCGCTTGCGGGCGGTCTCAACGCGCTGCTTGCTGGCCTGCTTGTCCTTGCGGCGCAGGTAGCGCAGTATGCCCTCTACCTCTTCCTTCTTCTCTTTCTCGGCTTTCATGCGAGCCACATATTCGGGCGACTCCTGCTCGATGAGCGTCTTCATGCGCACCTCAAACTCAGGACTTTTTACCTTATCGTAATATGGCTTCAGCTGTTTCAGGATAGCCGTGAAGTCTTTGATGCGGAAACGCTTGCTGAACTTGTCGCTGTAGTCACCGTCGTTCTTCAGGCGGTAGTACACCGTGCCAAGCTCGTTATCCACTGCATCGTAGATAGCCTCGTACTGCTCAGTGGCTTCGGATGCCTGCTTCGTATAGACCTCGATGTCCTCCGGCTTCTCGCCACGGAGCGCCATTGTCTTGGCTGTCTCAGACGCCACCGATGCCCTGTTGCGCAGTTCACGCACTGTATCGACCCGCTGCTGCAACTCCGGCGAAAGCAGGAAGCGCACCTGATCCAAATGCAGCCGCGCATCGGAAAGGCTCTCAATGGTGGGAGAGATGGATGTAGGCTCTGCCGAAGACGGGTCGTTATCCCGATCTTCCGTTTTATCGTTATTACGATATTCCGTTATACCGTTATCACGACTCTCCCCGCTGAACAGGCTCGGATTCACCTTTTCCTCCTCCTGCCTTTTTTGTTCGCGCTCCACGGCCAGTTCGTCGTTATTCTTCTCGCGCAGCGTCTGGTTGGTCACGATCTCGATGTCCAGCAGCCGTGCTATGGCCTGCTGGCGCTTGCTCTCTGCATCATCAACCGAGGCCGCCACGTTCTTGGCGTAGGCTTCCTCGCGGGTCGGTCGTCCACGACGGCGGAACTGTTGCTGCAAGGCAGGGATATAAGCCACCGTCTGACCGCCTGCCGTCTGTGCCACCACATCTTTGCCTATCTCCTTCTTGATGCGCTCCACACAGTGACGCAGACGATACACACGTCCCTCGAAGTCATTGTAGAGGAAGGCTTGCTCGGCAAATGAGCGGTAGATAGGGAACGCGCCTATCAGCTTCAAGCCCTCGGCCATCGCCTTGCGGTCATCAGCCGTCAGTCGGTCCTTACTTGCCTCTAATCGTGGCAGCGTAATGTTGGCAAAATCCGTCAGGGCAGTCACAAACTGAAACTGCTCCTCAATGCTCAAATCCTTGTAATTCTTGATTTCCATGTCGTTTTTTCTCTTTGGTTTGCCCCAAAATTAACAAGAAAAGAAAAACGTATAGGTACGAAAAAAGGGCAGTTTTCACTACAGAAAACCGCCCCAGGCGAAATGAAAGTTGAAACGAATTAGACCCTGATGGGTGATTAGTCACCCTCGGCACTTGCCAACAGACTGTCCCAGCCACCAGTGGTGGGTTCTGTCACATAGTACATCGGGTAAGCTACAGGCGAGAGCTTGTACTCCAGCGTAATCTGACGGTCGCTGTCGGGCGTGTCGCCAGTGTCTCCGGCTATACCGCCGCTATCGGCTTCCATCTTACGAACGGGATCATAGACGATGAGCGAAGAGCCGTCATTGTCCTTGAAAATCAAGAACAAATCGAGATTGTTCATAGCACGCAGCACCTTAGCGGTGGCCTTGTTCACGGCTTCGAGAACGAGCGTGCCCGTAATCTCGTAGCCCTTACGACGGCCAAGCGAAGAGAAAGCGTACTTCTGCGACTCCTCTTTACAGTCGAAGCGGTAGAGACCCTTGCCGCTGGCAAAAGTAGGAGTAGCATAATTATTGTCAGTGGCAGTCATAGGGGCACTCAGGTCGCCCTTTACGCCAACATATACCACGGAGCCAAGACCCGCGAGGTTTTCCATACACTCGTCGCTGGCGAGGATGTCAGCAAGGGTGGGGCATACAATTTCTGGCATAATCTTATTCTTTTTAGTGTTTGTGTTGTTTTACATTTTATTTAAGGGGCGGGAGAGTTATCGACGTTGCGTCGCCCTCCCGTACCCCTCGTCTGTGAGAGTTTACTCGTCAACCTCGAAGATGGCGATGGCAGCCTCTGGACCGGACTTCTTCACTACGCTTGCCGAGGCAGTGGTAGCATCGGTTGCGCCAGTCCACTTCACGAACTTGTAGCCAGTCTTAGGGGTGGCAGTCAGTGTGAGGGTGGTGCCCAGAGCATACTCGCCGTTCTCAGCAGCTGGACTGATGGCTACGGTACCCTTCGTCTCGTCAGAAGAAGCAACGGCGAAGCTGTCCTTCTGGTAGTCACCCGAGAAGTAGGTGCTCTCGATGGTGCCGCCGTTGGTCACGAAGTTGGCTGCGTTGATGCGCAGGATGCGGCAGCCGTAGATGCCCTGTACCTGGAAGGTTACAGTCTTGTGGTCCTGGTCGGTGCCCTGACGCACGCTGATGAACGAGCTGTCGCTCTCCGAGTTCACACCGAACTCCAGGTTGCCGTCGGTGGTGGCGATGATACGTGTGCCCTTGCCGAAGTCGTCAGAGGGAACGAAGGTCAGCTTCGGGTACTCACGCACCTTGAAGGTGCCGTCGTCCTGCAGGATGACCGAAGAGTGAGAGCGGTGCTTCTGCTCGTAAGCATCGGCGATGTAGTGACCGTAGGCCAGCGACATGATGACGCGGACGTTCTGGCGCTTCAGACCGGGATGCCACTTGTCGTACCACTCCACGAACTTGTCCCATGCAGCGCTGTCGCCTTCCTCGTCGGGAGCAGTCAGCGTGTCCATCTCAATCAGGTTGCCCTTGGCGGTGCTCACCTCACCGTTGGCGATGTCCTGGGCAAGCAGGGCATGGTAGCCGTTGAAGTAAGCCAGTTCGGGCTTGGTGGCCTCCAGTTCCTCGTCACCGTTCCAAATGTTAGGATAGATGTCGTCGTTGAACTCGATACCAATCTGGTTGATGATTTCCTCTGCCATCGGGTAGTGGAAAGCAGCGCTGCCCTGAATCTGGATAGGGGTCTCCTGGAACTCGTCTTCATTGTGGGTGAAGTGGTTCCATACGATGTGAGCCACCAGCGTGCGCTCGGTCAGGTAGCCGAGGTTGCTGTCGAGAGGCTGACCAACCACCTTGCGGCGAGAGGTAGCACCCTTACGGTTCAGGATCATGGCGGTGTCCTTAAACTGGACTCCAGTGATGACCTTGATACCGAACTTCTTCAAGTCGTCTGCGTTGTAGTACGCAGGACCCATGATGATGTTGGGCTGAAGGCGCTCAGCCACATGGGTCAGATTGTCAATACCAATAAACTTTGCCATTGTCGTAAAGATTTTGTGTTTGTGTTGTGAGTTATAAAAAGTTTTTGTGTTGGTTGTTGTGCTACTTGCCCTTCTCGAACTCAGTCTTCAGACGCATGTTCTCGTCGTAGCTCTTTGAGTTGTCATAGACATAGCGGCCTACGCCTACGGTGGCAGCCTGTGCGCCCTGTCCGTTGTCGGCGGGAGCGGCACCTGCGGCGGGCTCGGCGCCTGGGTTGTTCTGCAACTCGGCAATCTGAGTGTTCAGGTCACTGATCTGCTGGTCACGCTCAGCGATGGTGTTCTGTGCGGTCTCCAGAGCGGACTTCGAGCCGTTCAGGTCTGCGGTCAGCGTCTCCATCTGCTCGGCCTTGGCGTTCACCTCGCCTTGCAGGTCGGCTTTCTCCTGCTTCAGGGCAGCGATGGCGTTCTGCTTTTCCTCGATGGTGCTGTTCAGTTCGTCCACCTTGGTCTGGTGTTCAGCCTTCAGTGTCTCAATAGCCTGAGCGTGCTCAGTCTTCAGTGTCTCGACCTGTGCGGTCAAATCGTTCTTCTCGTTGGTCATCTGCTCGGCCAGTGCCTTCGCATCGGCATTGGTCTGCTGCATCTCACCAATCTTGCTTTCCAGTGTTTCAAGCAGCGAAATGTTGAAGAACGTGCCGTCCTCCTTGCATTCCATTGCTTCCACACCGAGAAGCGCGAAAATCTGCGGAAACTTCTCTTTCATGTTGATTGTATTTAATTGGGTTGATAAAATGTTGTCAATCTGGTCAGCCGTCTGCTGAGCGTGTGCGAAAGCCTGCTGCATCGGCTCGGCCTGGCCTGCCTTCATGCGCTTGCCCATCTTTCGGCCTGCGGTGCGCTCAATGGGCTTTACTTTTCCGCTGGCAAGGTCAAAGGCTCGGTTAATGGCATCGCCCAAGAGCATCTGACCGTCGCAGAGAATGCCCATCACCTCCTTGGCCTTGAACGTGCGTCCGTCCAGATGTTTGTCGGTGGCGGTAGGGAATGCCTTCTTCATGTCTGCGCGGAACTCTGCCTCCAGCTCGTCCAGTTCCTTGATGAGCAGCGTTGCATCGTTGTTCTCGGCAATGTCGCGTATCTCCTTGTTCTTGTTGACCGACTTGGTGGCGTAGTATTCGCGGTAGGTCTCGTCAGTGAACTGATTCTTCGAGCCGTTCTTCATAGTGAAGAAGCTGGCCATCACGCCTACGCATCCCAGCCCGTCGTTCAGGTTGACCACATACACCTCGTCGCAGAGCGATGCGAGATATTCGCCAGCCGAATAACACGAACCATCAATGAGCATAAGCAAACGCAGACCACGGTCGTGAGCATAGTCGCGAGCCTGCTCAAAGTCGTTCTTAGCCCATGCAGAACCGCCGGGGGTGTTCACTACGAACAGGTGGTTTTGGCAATAGGGATTGTCGCTGGCCTTCATCACCCAGTCGCGAATGTCCTTTGATCCGTAAGAGCAGGCACCGCCGTCGCGGGTAATAGGACCGTCGATGGGAATGACATTGACGAACGGCTGCTTCAAGTCCTTCAGGAAGTCGGTGCCAGTCCATCCGTCGTACATGGGATAGGTCTTGCCGTCGTCAGTCACCTCATACTCGCGGAAGATGTCGTGGCCTGCGGCATTGACAGCCATCGGCGACTTCTTCTCGCGCTCGATGCCGAGCGTCGCATGGTTTGTGATGTTGTATTGCAGCGTAGGCAGGATGCTGTGCAGGAACTCCTGCTGAATCATCCACTCCTTGTTGCTGAGTATTTCAAATAGTCCGTTCATGTGTCGTATTCGATTTTTAATTTCTATGGCAAAGGTCTTGAAAATAGAAATCGGGTCGGGGACAAAAAATAAGTGCATTTTTCATAAAAACGGGCAAAAATCATCTTCACAGACAACTTTTGCCCCTACTTCCTATGATTCATTCAGATTGCTACACGACCCTCACGGGCCACTGACAGCAAAAGAAAGCATTTGTAAAACTATTGTTATAACATTATATTGAAATGGGATTATCCTATGTGGTCAGCCTTACCAGGTGCGAGAGCGACTGCGCCGTGAACTTCACCTTGCCGGTGTGCGAGCCGCCCCGTCCGTCCTCGTAACTATATAAGGTAGAGTTGGGCAGCGCATGGATCATGTAGCGGTCGCCGTTGTAGGCTTTCAGCACTGCGGCGATATCAGCACCCGAAAGCGCGTCGGCAGCCTGTTTTGCGGCATCGAAGCCCTGTTCTACGTTGATTTGCAGGTCGTGACTGCGCAACAGTCCTGCGGCCTCGCGCTTCTCGCTGACTTTCAGCGATGGTGTCTCCATCACAGCGTCCGCATCGTCGCTTGCCGTCACACTGATTGTCAGCACGGGGTTGCCGCTGATGTCGGCACTCATCTCATTGACGCCAGGCACGCCAAACGGCACGCCGCAGTTCACATTACTTGCGAGATAGAAACTTACCTCGACGATATCTTCCAACAGAATTTCTTTGCAATCGTTCATATTTTTATCGTTTTAAGGGTGATTATAGTCCAGTTTTTGTTGGGGGTACACTGGGGGGGTACACCCCTATCGCTTTTATTCTTTTTATTTTTTAACTTCTTTTTGCTATCGTATTTACGTTTGTTTGCACTTAGTTTGCTAATGTGCCTCACTTCGCATATTTTCTTCGGTGGTGTAGTCGTAGTAGTCGCCACCTTGTTGCGGGCGGTGTTTGTTCACCTTCTCCATACGCCAGTAGAGTCGCTTGATGCTCATGCGCATGCTTTCCTGCTGTCGGGTGCCTGGCGTGATGGGTATCTCGTATTGGGCGTAGAAGCGCTCCATGCACTCGGCCTTACTGATATTGAGGTGCTGCCGGTCGAACTGATTCTTCAGTTGTGTGACCCATTCGTAGTAGGCTTGGTAGAACTCTTTGCGCAGCATATTGGAGAGTTTCTGGGCGCTTTGCCCGTCGAGCGAGGCGGTGCGTGGGGTCTTGATGATTTTTCCGCCTACGGCCATTTCTCGCGGCAGAGCAATGCAAAGATAGTCAAAGAGCTCTTCGTTCTGTTTCAGCGTGCGGCCTTCGAGGGCTACGATTTCTCTTGGTGTGGGCCACTTTTCCTTATCGCGTATAAATACGGTCTTGCCGCCTCGTGGCAGTTTTCCACTCAGGATATTCTTCCACGACTGGTCGCTGTAGCATAGCACAGTAAGTATCTTTTTGTTGCTGTCATCGACCATGCCGTTGAGCAGCACGGTGTTTTCGTAGGAGAACTCCTCGAAGATGACTGGTTGCCATTCTGTGAGTTTGTTGTTCTGATCACGATGTCGGTAAAAGGCAGCCACGTATTGCGGTACTCTTAGATAGATGTTGGGCATAGTTCAATTCGTTTTAAGTTTCTTTTCCGAGACAAAGATAACGAAAAAAGCTGTGACCGCCAAATTTGCGACGGTCACAGCCAGCCCACATTTTTTTATTGTGCATTCACCAGCATCGGCATCTGTAGCAGCGTGAGCCCGTTCTTTGGGTCATCGGGCAGCAGGAGCATGGCGCGGCTGGGGTCGGCCAGCGAGAGGCGCACATTGTCGGTGGGGACGACCTGGAGCAACGAGAGCAGGGTCGAGATCTTGCAGCCTATCTTGAAGCCGTCGGGCAGCGAGGTCTCGTCGGCATTGATGATGGCGACGCGCTCGGCAGCGGTGCGGCTGAAGTCCATGTCCTCGGCGGCGAGGGCGAGGTGCTGGCCGTCGCGTGTCAGCGTGGCCATGTTGCTCGACTCGCTGGCGAAGACCTGCACGCGGCGCAGGGCAGCTGTCAGTTCAAAGCGGTCGAGGACGACGGTGTAGGGGTTGCCCTTGGGAATCACGCTATCGTAGTTGGGGTAGCGCTGGTCGAGGGTGCGGCTGACGAGGGTGATGCCGTCGGTCTGGAACTCGATGCGCTGCGTGTCGGCGGTCAGCGTCACGCTCTTGGCACCGGCAAAAGCCTTAGCCAGTGGCTTGAACAACTGGGGCAGTATGAGCACCGTGGCTGAGCGGTCGGCAGGAAACTCGCCGTACTCCAGATAGCCCACGCCCTTGTCTTCGGTCTGCTTGTAGAGCGAGTGGCCGTCGCTGCTGACATAGACAATGTGGTCCTGGAACACATCGAGGCAGACGCAGCCCATCTGCGGACGCAGCTCGTCGGCAGCAGCACACACATTGGCACGTAGTATCTGCTGCACCAGCTGGTCGCCCTCGGTGGTCATGCGCACCACGGGCTGCGGGCCGTTCTCGGTGGCCGGCTCACCCTTGCGCACCACGGCTGGCATCTGCGGGTACTCGTCGGCACTCTCCACGGGCATGGAGAACTGTCCCTTGCCGTACTGCACGGTGATGAGCATCTTCACGGTGTCGATGTCGGCGGTGACGGGCATTGAGGGCAGCGTGGCCACGGCCTCGCGCAGTGCGGCGTGAGGGATGGCAATCTCGGTGAACGGATCCTTGCGGTCGGGGTCTATCATCAGCAGCCACGGCTCGCGCTTGCCCTCCTTGTCGGCGGTAGTACATTCAAGGGTGACGAACTGCTCGCTGTTGCCAGCCAGCATCACAAACTGGTTCTGCTCCTTCTGGTAGCGCAGCACCACGTTGCCGAGGATAGGCAGTGCGTTTTTGCCGTTGATGACCGAACCACACACGTCGAGCGCCTTCTTCATTTCTGAGGTCTCGAATCTTACTAAAATCTTACTCATAATTGTTTAATTAAATTGGGTTAATGTTCAATGGTCAATGTTCAATGTTCAATGCTCAATGGTTAAAACGGCAAATCATCTTGCGGCTGGTCGAGCTGGTCGGCCTGCATGGGGGCGCCCTGGCTCTGCACCTCCTGGCGCAGGGGGCGCATGTTGCCGAGGATGGGCTGCTGGCGGCGCTGCTCGTCGGTCATCTGCTCGCGCACGTCCTTGGGCAGGTTGGGCTTGAGCATGTGGGTGTCGCCGTACTGCTGGCTGTCGGTGGCGAAGGCGGCGATGTTGAGGTACACGTCTTTTTCGCCGACGAACATGCAGGGGTTGTCGTCCACGGGGATGATGATGCACTTCTTGGTGGCTGTGCGGCCCGTGAGGTCTTTCACGAAGGCGCCCGTCAGCTGGGTCAGCCTTA
>Ga0326512_10004126_pt1 | contig 10579 bp, 21 predicted proteins | sample 1_2617_0518_D_FD_203652 | JGI IMG/M metagenome (GOLD analysis project Ga0326512, IMG submission 203652) | Bovine rumen microbial communities from UC Davis, California, United States - 1_2617_0518 | ecosystem: Host-associated > Mammals > Digestive system > Stomach > Rumen | place: USA...
CAAACGGCTCTTGTGAAAAAATTACAACGGCACCAGACGGCTTAACTATGCGGTCATATTCTCTCCATAAATTCTCAAATGATAAAACTTTATCCCAAGTTATCGGCGTTGTTCCATACGGAGGGTCACATATTACACAATCTATAGATTTATCTTTTATATGTGAAAAAACGTTAAAACAATCATCATTATATAATTGTATCATTTTCCTGCTCCAATATACTTTTCGTATTTGTGGATGTAGGCCGTTTATCTAAAACATCTGCAAATAACTTCCTGCCACCCGATTGCATCTTCTTATAGCAAACAGCACCATAACCAAGCTGTCTTGCTTCTGGCTTTTTCAACTTTCTGCCGCATCGTTTACAAAATTCATATTCCTTTGGAATTTCTCCGCTTTTCATAATACTCATACTCCTTAACTTTGGCTATTACCTCTCTGGCTGCGGCTGAGATTGATGTAATTGGTATCTTATAATCATCTGCCGCGCTCTCAACTGAATGGTGCATTACCAGTATATCCCACATTGCGTGAATTGCATTTGCCATATTGGCTTCATAATTAGTCATTATCGTTCCTCCACAATTTATAAGCAACTGTTAACCCATTATCCATTGTTACGTACAATATGTGTGGAAACTTGGCGAACTCTTTGAATGTCTCCCTATTAATACTAATAGCGTGGTGATGGGTACTCTCACACTGACGAGCAAATTCTTCGCTACCATACACTTTGCCACAAACCTCACATTGGTAATTTTTAATTACAATCTTTTTTGGCATATTTATTTTCACCTCACAACGCCGACACGTGCATATCATACTGTATTACCGAACCGTCAGACATTTTTACCATTAAAACTCTCGGCTCAATTTCACCAGAACGAAACAACTCTTCTGGAATATCAACTGGATGGATATGACTCTCTTCGCACGTTTCGGCGGCGGTGAATGTTGCGTACACTCTTTTACAAGTCTCGCACCGATAGGATTTAATTTCTTCCGGCATTTTCTCTCCTTTTCGATAATGAACTTTTACGTTGATGGACGCTACAATCATGCTGTAACGCCCATCACACTATAGTCAATGACTCTCAATACTATTTAATACCAAATACATATTTCTTCCAATAAATCATCATCCATTTACGATACATTCTAAAGAATCTCACTACAAAATGAAATTCAATTCCCATTCGCAGAAATTTTCCTATATACGGCTTATAGTCGCATAGTGTAGTACATACGGGCTTACCAAAGGGACAAGTCGCATTTACATACTCATATGGACAATGATACTCTACATGATTCGACATAACAAATACTCCATAGCAAAACTATCTTCAATTTTTCCTCGCTTTATGCCAATTTCTGTTTGCTGTACAAGCTGTAACATTCTCATTAATTCTGATACAGAATATTTATTCAAATGCTTCTTTGCGTTTTTTATCTGCCAGCCTGTCAATCCAGAAGATTTAGCATCTGCGCCTGTATGTGGTGCTTGTACCTGTAAAACAGCTTTTGCATTATTCCACAACACTGTTAACATTACCATTGTTGCTTCACCAGAATCATAAGACTCTCTCAATAGAGCAAACGCTGTTTTTGGTTTTCTATCAAGTATTGCGTCTGTTAAATCCCAGATAGCATCATAAGGTGGAACAACCAAAACTCCATCATCCAATAATTTCTGAAAAGCATCATCATACGTCATAAAACTACCTCCTTCCCATTATCTAAAATCAATACATATTTCCACTTATATCCCTTTGTTTTTTCTCTTTTATGCTTACAGCACTCACAAACTGTTCCTACATTTATACATAATTCATTATGTATATCATCAAATGTTCTCCAGCATCGAATAAATCTATCTTGCAAATCATATTGATAAATATATTTTTCAGGAAGTGTTCTATTCAATATACGACTATCAGAATCTCTAATCGACCAATATTGTTTATTCGCTATTCTATCAATAGCTGATTTTGAAACTCCATACTCTTGTGCCAACTTTTTTCTATCGACCCCATCACATAGCTTATTGTATATACAAATTGCCTCTTCCTCATTTAATTTATGCCCTTGACCACCGTGTAATTTACCAAATTGTTCCCTTCTTTCAGCAGTCCAATACTCTGCAAGTGTTCTTTTTATTTTAACTACTTCCTCAACAGTTTTAGGCCGGCCCTTATTGTAGGAACTTAAACGCTGTTTCTCTTCATCAGAAAGCGGTATACCCAATCTACCGGTATTTCCTCCGCAATATATATTGTAACCATACTTGGGATTATTAGATTGATATTTTTCAATTAAACTCATTTCCATCTGACAAGCATCTTCTTTTGATAAATTTTCAGCAACTATTGTATGTTCGACATTATTCCAGCCATACTTTTGAATTGCTCTCCACATAAGTTGTTGTGTTTTGTATCCGCTTCCATTGGACCAACGCTTTTTTGCATACTTTTTACTGGTTATACCTACATATACCTTACCGTTTGGAAATTTGTGCAAATATACTGTGAACATAATACTACTCCAATGAAATATAAAAAACGCTTGTGGAGTGTATGGGTCGAGCATACACTTTTAGACCGCAAGCGTTCTTAGCAAATTTCAGTAGTGTAAAGTCTCGACCTCTTTACGAGTAATATTATAACACAATTTAATTGCCTTGCATAGCATCAACATATCTCTTTATCTTATCAATCTCTAACAAAATACGCCCATACGAATGTTCGCAAATCTCAATCAATATACCGCAATTCTTATCCGATAAATTAATCTCCTTTTTGATATATTTTTTCAGTATTGCATCGGATAATGGCTCAAACTCTACAATGCGCTCCTTATTATCTTTGTAATATTTCTTTCGTTTGTCAACAGCAGTTAGTACATGTATTAATAGATTGCTCTGTAATGCGTCTAAAATGCTCTGTATGACGTTTGAATCAGCTTGTAATAGTTCTGTATCATCACGCACTAAAAACAGCTTAGAAACGCTTAGAAACGCTTTAGAACGCAAGTTAGAAAATACGTCTTTTATGCTGTCTATTCGTATAATCTCAGCACTTGTGGCTTTGGCAATCTGCTCTATATATATCTGCTGTACTTTCCACTCAGGTCCAGTAAAAATCAGATAATTAGGAATCTGCTTACTCTTTATCTTTGCTTTCAGTGTAGAAACATCCATAACTTACCTCAAGAATAAAAACCAGATTACAGAATAAATAATGCCAATCGCATCAAGAACTACAAGTACACCGAGTACATATACATATTTCGGATAATTATTTCCTAATGCCATATCCCATTTTCTTCCAATGCTCTCATTAGCAAGCAACCCCTCTATAATATATTTAGCAATTACAGTAAGAACAATCAAAAGTACAGTAATCTTAACTCCTAACATACTTTTCTCCTCACATTGTCCATAAAACATAAACTACTATTGCTACAAAAATGGCTGGTATAAATATATCCATATTAAACTCCTATATTTGTATAATCTTCATAATCCACGCACCAAACAACATTGATTTATTTACGCCATTTGTTTGTAAAGTATTAAGAAACTCATTTGTTAATTTTATGCGATTAAAATCCTCTTCCGGATTATACGCAGATGATTTACATCCGCCTTCCATATACTCTTTTATCATCTTACAGCAAAAATTTTTATATCCGCGCCAAACAAGTGATAAATCGTACCCAGGCGAATCCGCTTTAAGCGCAATTCTATCCGCATACACAAAGGCATTTGTGAGACTTGAAGTTGGAAGATAATAATACAGATTATGAATATAATCCATAAACTCATTTGAATTATATGAATAGATTGTTATCATATCTCCAGGGGTTTCACAAATTTGCACAATATCATCTACATATTCATTATGCTCACCATGAGCAATAAATTCCGCAATCTTTCGTTTTTCTAAGAGAGTATATGGACGCATATATACTACCTGCGCCCTGCTTCTAATTGTAGAAAGAAGATTGCTAATATTAGAAACTGTGCCGATGAAACTATTATCATTCGGCAACTCTTCTACAACCTTTAACAATGCATTTTGGGAACTTGGAGAAATTTTATCCATATCATGCACAATAAAAATTGTATCATGCATATGATTAGCCATATTTATAAGACTTCTAATCTGGTCTATAGAAATAGGCTTATTATCTATTCCAGCAACATAAACTGCTGATGCTCCAAATACATCGTAAAGAACAGTTTTTTTGCCACTACCTTTATCGCCAACAAGAAGCACAAACTTCGGATGCAGATTATTATTAATATTACTAACGCTATATGCATTATCAAAATACTCTATTAAACTTCCCTGACCTATCATATTACTCTCCGTATACAATAATCATTGCTTCAATATCTGCTTTTGCATTTTGCGACCACTTAATTTCAGCATTGAGATTGACAAATCTTTCAAGCCATGTTCTTAACATCCTATAATCATCATACTGATAATCGCTCAAAATCTCCACGTATTCATCAAGTTTAGGGATGTTAATAAGCAACCAACTGCATTTCATAGAATATTTGATACAGTCTATAAGGAAACTAATATACTGTTTTACAAACAACTTTAAATCTTTTCCAGAATCATATATCTTATCTATAAGAACAACAGCATCTTTTACAGATAAGTTATTATAACCAAGTAACGCATCCGTCAGCTTAAACATAGGACCATAATCAATAACTCCAAGTGCTTTTACTACATTCTCTACAGTTAATTCTGGTGAATATGCAAGGCACTTGTCTAAATAAGTTATGCTGTCCCGACACCCGCCATCAGCCAGTTTAGCGATATACTCTATTGCATCTACAAAATAGCTTTTATCACTAATGGTTCTCTGCGGCTCATAACCCTCATTTTCTAAAATAAGTTCCAACCTTTTTACAATACCTTGCTGACTTATTCTCTGGAAATCATATCTCTGCACTCTTGAAAGAATTGTCTTAGGAATCTTTTGTGGGTCAGTAGTACACATAATAAAAATACTCTTTGCAGGCGGCTCCTCAATAATCTTTAACATAGCTTGCCAAGCATTGTTAGAAAACGCATGTACTTCATCCAGAATGAATATCTTATATTCTGAATTAATACTCTTTGTTTTTGCCTGTTGAATGATGTTTCTGACATCATCAACGCCATTCTGAGATGCAGCATCAAGTTCAATAGGATTTCCTCCCCCCTTATTAATCTCATTCGCAAAGATTCTTGCACATGTTGTCTTACCTGTGCCGGCACTGCCTGTAAATAAATATGCTGATTTAAAAGTACCAGTTTCAATCTGCTGTTGCAATATAATTTTCGTGGAATTTTGTTCAACAACCTCATCAAATGTTGTCGGCCTGTACTTTATAGCTAACGCTTTTCTACTTGCCATTACTCCACCTCCAACTTCTTACAATAAATTGATAAGCTACCAGCATAACCTTCATCACAGACATTCTGCCAATTACAAGTATCCGCCACTTTTTTAACAGTCTCATACTCCTGCTTTGTAAGATACATATAGCCAGTACAATCACCTTCTGCGGAATACTGTAAATCACATAAATATAAACCGTCTTTCATCTCAGCAGGCTCTTCTTCTATCTTTTCTTCTATCTCTTCATCACCGCGCTCAGGCAATGCTAATAACTTTGAAATGGGCATATGCCACCAGCCGTCATCACCCGAATCCCCATCTTCACATCGTCCAAACGGCCACTTTATAGGACACTTACAAAAATCATATTCAAATTCGTAACGGCTTGAAAACTGATGCTCACAACAATACTCACAAAGAAAACAATCGTGGGATACCGAATCATTCGGAAAATGCTTTTTAATCCAATTCTCTTTATATTCACATCTGGTAATTTTACTCGGATTGTCCCCTAATGCTTCTTGCATATCAGTCCACATCTGACGATGAAGTTCCAATGCTCGTTCTCTTGTAAGATTCATTCTCCTATCTCCCTTTCTGGTAATGCTAACAATCTTGATATAGGCATGTGTGTCCAATTATCTGAATAGTCGTGGGTATCTAACTCTTCATCACAATAATCGCCATCTTCGCATCTTCCACACGGCCACTCAATAGGACAAAATTCTTCACACTCCTCATACGGAACTTTAGCATATTCACACAAAAAGCAATTACATACTACACAGTCAAAAGGAAAATTCGTGCGTATCCAACGCGCCTTATAATTGTGTCTCTGCTCATATGTAGGATTATCTCCCAAATCTTTTTGCATATCTGTCCACATTCGTCTGTGCAACTCTAATGCCCGCTCTCTTGTTAAGACCATTTATTTCTCAACCTCTCTTGCTCTTTTTCTTCCAACATTTTAGTAACTCGCTTCGCTTCTGCTTCAAATCTTGATTTTGGATTAAGCAACTCATCCACACTCATATCAAGATATTTCGCAATTTTAAGGACTACTGACATATTTAAACTCTTCAAATCTCTTGAAAGATAGCCGGGAGACACCCCGACGGCACGTTCCATATCACCAATAGTTCCCTTAGATTTTGCAAAATACTTTGCATTTTGCTTAAATTGAAAAATTTGTTCTTTCTCAGTCATCATCAACACCACCTAACTCAATATTTGCGCAAATATTGCCGTTATCATCTTTAGTAAGAGCGGAATCGTCACCAAGACGTATAATAACATGTGCAACAGCCTTCCTAAAATCTGAAACTGAAATAGCCGCACTTTCATTTTCACAACAATCAGTAAGTTCTGTATTAAGCAGTGCATAAACACCGCCCTCAAAATATTTAAAAATCTCACCCGCTGGAATTTTAACAGTTACAATACTACCATCAGCAAGTAAATAATCAATAGCACCAACACTTTTCATTTTTCCTCTCCTTCATGTTCCCACAACACATATCTTGCGTATCGACAAGACTCGCCGAAGCGAGTCGTTGTCTCTACCATAACAGTTCTAATATCGTATCCCATTTCTCTCAACTCTTTAATTCTGGCAGAGAGTCTTGTTATACCGTACTTTCTAAATGCTTCTTCACTCGTCAGCCACGGATTCCGTTTCAGATGCTTCAGAATTGCTACTTTGCTCCCTCGCATTTTCTCTTTCTTCATCTCTGCGTTCCTCCTCTTCATCAGAAAAATGACCATGAATCATATCAGAAAACTTCACACCATTAAAGATAAAGAAATCTTCACCAGTAAAAGGAGCATAGTATTCATCAACTGGAGTAAAATCTCTGTGCTGTAAATCAAGTTCTGCGGCTTCGGCAACACGCTCTATATTGTGAATATGAACAGTAATAATACCATCATGCATCACATCAGCATATGTAGACGCTTTAATTTTCCACTCTTCACCACTCTCCGCAACGCCACACATTATTTCTTTGTTCATGGCTTTTGCGCCGATTGCTAAATCCTGCAACCAATTTCTAACGTTTGCAGAAATCATCTCATTTGTTACGCCCATTTTAAATTCTCCCTTCTTCTAAACATTGCTGTAGTAAATCAAACAACCGCTCTGAGATAATGTAATATCTCTTATTTGCACTCGGTCCGAAGTCAAAGCATAATGCCGAATCTCTGTTCATAGCAAACGCTTCTTCTTCATTCTTTAACAACCAATCTTCTTTAATGGTAAAAGACTTACAATCTGTGGTCTTTGTCTTGGCTTCAATCAGAAACTGGTCTGTGATTACATCACCCTTATAAAAAGGAGTAGCACCAGAATTCGGCTGTCTCTTACCTTCCACAGCTTTTGCTACTTTCTTCTCCTGTTGCTTACTATAATATCTTGTTGGTCTATTCATTCTTTTTCTGCACCCCAATCTACACCCCAAATTTCTATCTCATAGCCAAGTTCTTTTTCAATATCAGCTTTTGTCATTTTACGAGGAGGACGTTTAAGTCCACTCTCATTAAATAAATACACTGGCTGATACGCCTGTGTATCAGCAATAGAAGAGATAAGATACGTAACACCGTCCATGTAAAGAACTCGATAAGTTTCCAATTTTGCAGAGTCGCCAAGAGATTTAATCTCAAATAAAGCATTACTAAACGCATAACGAATCGCCCACTCAATCTTAAAGCCATCGTTGTTCATGTGGGCTAAAAACCAATCTTGATGAGTCGAATACTGCTGACCCCAATCTACAACCTTTACTAAATCGCCAACTTTAAATTCGTTCATACTAATTCTCCTTTCTTATGCTACATACTCAACATAGTTACCAGCTTCATCTTTCACACAGCGATATTCGCCACGTTCTGTACGAAAGATAAAACGCTCGCCACCCTCAAAGGCACTATACGTTCTAATAAGAACACCTTCAAGAACCTCACCACGTTTTGTCGTAAATTTCATCATCTTAATTCTCCTTTCCATAAAAATAGTGTTATCATGTCTGCTTTTCAGCATATAAACATGATAACACACATTTTATCATCTGTCAATGACTTTTTGACGATTTCTTCAAATTATATATTACAAATTTACATCGCTGGCTACATAGTAGCCTTCCATACCATAATCAGTACAAAAATCTTTTATCTCCTTTGTTTTAGATGCAGACCTTGAATATTCCATTAAAAACGACTCAATGTCATGCACTTTAAGCCTGACTAAATGCATTTGATACTCTTTAGATTGACTGCTTTCCTGATTGCCGAACTTACCCTTACCGCTATAATCTTTAATTAGCGTAAATACTTCTTCTTGTGTTACGCCGTCTACAAAATCTGACAACTTACGTTCAGTAAACGTACTTCCTTCAAGCACTATGAAACAGTTTATGTCAATAGCCATTAATTTCTGCATAGTTATATACGCATTTGCAAAAACAGAAAATGCTCCGACCTGTACTCGATACAATAGCGTATTCCCAATTTGATATTCTTTTATTACAGATTTTATACCTCTAATCGCAAGTTCAGTTTTATAGGAAACAGCATTATCGTAAACGGAGAACGCTCCAACTTGTACTTTATATACGCCACCGGACATTTCTTTATTCATATACTCTTGGAGATACTTATACCCACCGTTCAGCATTACATAGCCGTTAAGTGCTTTCAATCGTCTGAGTATAGATGTGATGGCTTCAAACATTGCATCGCTTTTATTGTATTCGTAAATGTCAATATTATCGCACCAAAACCCATCACAGCCTAATTTCTTTATCTCTTTTGCACGGTTCACTAAAAAATCACGTACCCGAGTTCTACGTATATCAATCCACCACTCATGTGGCCAATCATCAAGTTGATAGGGTTTTCCGTTCTTCTGTATACGATAAGGCTTTAATTGGTTGTAATAAGAGCGAGTATCTTCTATAGCACCGACATTTAAATAGCCAAGTACGTTATAGCCCTTTTTCTTTAAATCAGAAACTTGTTCCCGATTAAAATCTTCTGGTTCTATAACAATCGTACACGCTTTACTTGTTTTCTTTAATCCTCTTGCTTTACTGCTACTGGTAAGAAATACTTTGTAATCAATCATAATACTGTCTTGTGAAATACCTTTCTAAAATCTTTGCGTTTTGAACAAGTTACGACCATCTCATTTTTGACAATATCAAAATAAATATCACCATCTTCTGCATTTCGCATTACAAGTGTTCCATATTTTTCAAGTCTCCTACGTGTTTTGTCACGACCAGAACGCTCTTTATGATGATAATTTGAAAAAGCCACAAGTGCATGAACCGTCTTAGCTATTGCGGCATTAGTCGCATTTGCATCACCGTGCCAGGAGCACTTGAAAATATCTGCTAATAATTTTATTCCATGACGAATCATTATATTATTAGCCGCATTTTGTAAATCACCCATCGTAAGATATGTCCACAGATTATCAATCGTGAATTTAAGAGCAATAGAACAGTTATTCACATAATGGTGATTATCGTGTTCAGAAACTTCTTTTGCCTTTATCTGGAAAATGCAGTCGCAGAAAACATTACCAACAGCAAAACTATCGCCCTGTGTTAAGTATGTAACAGATATACCAAGTTTCTTTGCTTTTCTTTTCTGATTTCTAATTGCATTACCGTAAGATTTCTGATATTTATCAAGTTCTTTACAGCTTGGCAGATATAAGCTATGCACTTTAAAGTTTTCAAATACTTTTGTTAGTCCACCATAGTGGTCACCGTGTGCATGTGATATTACTACTGCATCTATCTCTTTTACACCTGCCGCTTTCAGCTTAAATACTACAGTAGAAGAGGACATAGCGGTATCTATCAGTATACAATGTTCTATAGTCTTATTATCTGCCGCATACTGTAAAATAGCAGTTGCATCACCATATAAATCTTCATTTTTATCAAAAAAATGAATAGCCCAGATTCTTACTCTGCCGTAAACGGTAACTTCCTCTGTTGGTTTAACAGAATCTTCTGATTTTTCTTTTGAGTCTTGAATAGTCTTAGTAATAACCTTATAGCCAGCATTTTCTAATAAAATCTTGCGGTTTAAAGCATTAGCTACATTTGAAAATGCACCACACTGAACTTTATAATAACCATCTTCTTTCACTATAGCGGTTTTAAT
>Ga0326512_10004128_pt1 | contig 10573 bp, 13 predicted proteins | sample 1_2617_0518_D_FD_203652 | JGI IMG/M metagenome (GOLD analysis project Ga0326512, IMG submission 203652) | Bovine rumen microbial communities from UC Davis, California, United States - 1_2617_0518 | ecosystem: Host-associated > Mammals > Digestive system > Stomach > Rumen | place: USA...
CGGCTTTAATGCTTGCCTTTTGAAGTTGCTACACCGAGTTGGTCTCTTCCGAGATACCTACTTCTACTTGGCTTCTTATGACAAAAGTCTCTTCCAAGATTATTTGTTCGGATGCCTCCGAAATCTGGAATATTAGAGCCTAGGGGATGTCGAACCACCTACCTTCCGGGGTCTCCGGACGCTCTTCCGTTAGTCTATCTGGCGTATGCATCCACCAGATTATCTATAAGCTAAGGCTCTACAATCGCTTTTCACTTGTACGGAGCTACTTCACTAGGTTTACTTCTTGGAACGCTGAAACCTTAAGTCACGTTCAACGGATATACCAACCTGGCTCACTACGGCATTTCGCAGGAAATTATACCTTACCTTACTAAGTCCGTAACTTATCCCGAAGTCGAATCGGAACACCTTGCTTTAGCACAATGTCGGATTTGAACCGACTTTTTTGAATCCAGATTATGTCTGAATCAAGTACCTTTTTTGTGCTTTTATACTTTTTATATTATAACGTTTTTTCCATTTACCCTGTTAATCTTGAAAATATTTTTTCAAAGATTTGTCAGTCATTATCTCAACAATGTCAAAAGCTGGCATTCCAGTGCTTTTCCGCTTAATGGAATTAAGCTTGTCAACTATTTCGTGCCACTTTTCTGTATGACCTTTTGTTTCATGCCATTCATCTAAAAGGTCATCTTGAACGGTTTCATCTTGATTCAAAATGTAGTTATATGCCGCTACGTGTGCCGCTTCGTGAGCTACAACCGAATCATAGTGAACATCGTCCAAGCCCAAAACATTTGTTGAAATTAAAACCTTTTCCAAGGCTTTAGTTTCCTTATTTATCTGTGTCCAACCCAAACCATCTTTTAACGGTCTAGGGCACAAATAAATCGGCGTATCTTCATCGCCACCTAGTTCGCTTCCTTTATTACACTCTGGGAAATAGTGCGTAATCAGCTCATACATTTCCTGGTAACAGTCCGTCAAATCTAAGTCGTCATCATAAGCATCTTGTAAAGAGCTTGAAAATACCGACTTGAAATCATCATCGCTAAAATCTATGTTCATATTAAATTAGCGGTGTTCCAAGCAAACTTAAAAGCCCTTGCAAGAAAAAAAGAAGCAAGATTCGATTAAAAGAAATTTTACGTGCTCTACCATTTGAGCTACAGCCACCTACTTAATTTCGGATAGCTGGTAAGATTTGAACTTACAACCACGAGCTTAACCGGCTAAGTATCTCTTAATCTACAGCATTCTTTTTTATTCGGGCCAGGCAGGATTTGAACCTGCGACATACGGATTAACAGTCCGCCACTACTACCCCTGAGTTACTGACCCTAAAATTGTATACCATCTCAACTCACAGTCATTAGCTAAAAGTTCCTGCTACTGAGGCTCGCCCGGTCGAAGAATGTGGTAGGTATACAATTTGTAGCACCACACTCACTTAAGCTCGGTCTTGGCTGGATTCGAACCAGCGACCTTCCGATAGACAGTCGGACCTGCTGACCACTGCTTACAAGACCATAATACGAAAGTTAGAAGTATTCGAACCGACCTTTTTGAATCCAGATTTTATCTGAATCCGATTATCTTTTTGTGCTTTATGCTTTTTATATTATAACTCTTTTTAGATTTACCCTGTAAAAAAGTTATAATTTTTTAAAAGTTTTGATAGGTCTAACCCATGACTAACGCTTACTTCCTATCAAAAGTTACGTCTCGATATGCCAGGTGGGAATCGAACCCACGTATCCGCAGTATTTTAGTACCACTCCACCATGACAGTGTACCAACATCACCAAGGAATCCCTCCCTTGGATACTAGGCATATAGTTTTTCCGTTTCTAGTTACTTCCTAGAAACATTTGAACTTTCTCCAAGCAAGTTACGACTTTTCATGAACTTAACTTGCAAGCATTCACCGTTAGCCACTAGCAGAATCGAACTGCTGTTCCGTGGATGAAAACCACGTGTCCTAACCACTAGACGAAGCGGCCATAAATGAACTACTAAGCCTCGACTTACCGTGTTATCCTCAACACGAGCTGTACCTTTCGTTCGGTACGGTCTATGCGAGTGCTGCCCTCGCCATCCCCGCAGTGACAGTGCGGTGGGTTAACTGCTTCCCTAATAGACCAAAGATTCGGGGTGAGAGGGATTCGAACCCCCGACCTTGTGGTTAACGGCCACATGCTAACTAAAACCGGCTGAGCTATCACCCCATTATTTTTTCAAGCTGGCTCGAACCCTCTATCTTTAAGCCACTCCATCGAAAGGTGTTTTGGCATATCGTGATAGATTTCAAGCCATTTACTTATCAATTCGTTTGCTTCCTTATCACCAGAAACATACTCATTGATTTCCATTCCAGTATCATCCCATCCCCAGACGGAAAAGATACACCAAGGTTTTTTCTCAACTGGACATTTATTAAAATCCCCAGAATAAAAAATCCTGACCTGCAAGTGTCCATCAGGATATTCACACCAACCAGAATTGGGTGGATATGCCTGAACCATCTTTTTATAGACAGTCATATTAACTCCTTGCACCACCAATTTTTTAACTTAAATTGGAAAAGTTTGGCGTATCGTTGCGAGCGGAATCATCGTCACACCAGCCCTTTAAATGCCCACCAAGACTTGCATACTCGCTCAACGCCGTCTGTGTTTTTGCAGCATTACAGAAACACGCTCACTGGTTCTTATAGAAAAGCCAGGAAAACTTCTACCAGACCATTTCTGGCATAAGCCGTCTGAGGGATTCGAACCCACAACCCACGGATTGTTCAATGCTCTTTGTTACTAATAGTCAATTTCTACACTACCAAAAGCATTCAACAAATCCGTTGCTCTACCATTAAGAGCTAAGACGGCATAAACAGCAGCTTTTTTAATTTAAAAGAAAAACTGCTGAAAAACTTCTTCGTGAAGTCCAACACGTTCCACGAAACGTCCTCCTTTTTTGGCAGCTTTGTCCGTCTGTAATCTGCCGAAGGTCTTGACCTTTTCTAAATCTCACCGAAAAGTCTTGAAGAACTGCCGAATCTTTAGTTCGGCAGATTCTGGAACAGTTTAGCGTGTTCCAGATTGTTTCGTGCATTACCAATTCCTGAGCTATGTTCAGTGCAAGATTAGCCAGCTTTTCAACTGACAACACGCTATCAGCGTCTTTTGACAAGTCGTTTTCACAACTCTTTTCCTGATTTTCCTCAGCTCCCCTGAGTACTCTTATCGCTTCAGTTTTTATGTTAACTGCCGCATTTCCATATTAATATACAATTATGGCAATTTATCTGCCACATCTTTAGTGTGGCAGTTTTCTTGCCGGTTTGTTATAAAATAACAAAGCCTTTCAAGTTTCCACTCGAAAGGCTTAAAGTTACTCGCACTTAATTTAAAGTCACTTTAAACCTTTCCAACGTTCGTTTTCATTATCTGTATAATTGGTTGTGGAGAGAGTATTATCCAACGTATTTGTATAATAATCGTTTGCATACAAATCTAACAATAATAACGTTGTCATAATGTCTTTCTCCTTTTCTAAAAGTTTTATATTTAATTAGTAGAAGTTCTGAAAAAGTAACTTTCTACTTGTTCTTATGTTGTTTATATTAACAAACATTTTTATTTTTTCAAAAAAATCTTTCGAAAAACTTTTTCGAACACATAATTAGTAGAAGTTTCAAAAAACCAACTACTGATTGACTTACATTTTATATATTAACGCAATTTTTCTAATAATCAAAAGAAATATTTTCATCGGAAGTTATGTAAATACATGAAACATCATGGCTTCTTATATTAAACATAATCTTTTTAAAGCCCTTCAAGCTTACTTTTCCGATTGGGGAAAGACCCTTTACCCAAATGTCATAGATACCTTCATTTTCTGGGTCTTTTAAGATAAACCATTCATCAGTATGGTACACTTGTGTGTCCTCAACCTTATCCGCATTTATAAAAAAAGTCACAAGATTTCTCCTAATTAAACCCCCAGATTTAACACCCAGGGGCATGTTCACCTTAATTAGTTTTTGCCGCTTGAACCGAATCCACCTTCGCCACGGTTCGTTTCATCAAGCTCATCAACAACATCTGGTATGACAATAAAACTGGAATCCACCGTGCCGTTATGCACCGGTCTGACCGCCATCTGGCAAACCCTGTCACCCTTCTTTACTTCAAAAGGCTTTGTGGTTGTGTTAAGCAAAATTGCGCCCACCTCACCACGATAATTCTCGTCAATAGTTCCCGGCGTATTAAGAATTGTTATGCCATTTTTCAAGGCCAATCCAGAGCGTGGACGAATCTGTGCTTCCCAACCACGTGGAAGTGCCATCTTGAACCCCAGTGGAACCAATGCGCGACCACAACCTTCTTCCAAGGTAAATCCTGGAACCGTTATGTCCTTATCCGCATAGCAGTCCATTGCTGCGTCGCCAAGACGTGAATATTCGGGAATATGTGAATCTTGGTTCACTTTCTGGAAATTAAAATTGAAACCGGTTGTTTTATGATTGGTTTCTTGTGCTTCTTTAAGCAAATCTTCTGTTGTCAAAGTGTTTTTCTCCTATTATAGTATAAATATTAATTTTTCTCTTTATATATAAATTTAGAATTCAACTCAAAATTATGATTTAAAATCCAAACAAAAAATATTCCTCTTCCCCCCTCATGATATGTATAACTGAAATTCTGAAAAAATTCACCTTTTTTAAAAAAAATTTTAATATTTTAATCAAATGACAGATTTTGATTTTTTTAATAGTATGCTTATTTATGCCAGTAACGTTTTACACCGGAACATTACCGAAGAAAATGTAATGCAATCCTTAATGGAAGTAATGTACAACAAATACATTAATCCAGTTAAGCTCGATGAAAATGTATTGGACTACAATAACTATAAAGAACGCTTTCTCGACCCAGACCATGACTTTTTTGAAATAAAGGCTTATGAAGAATGCCGTTCGGATTGGTCACAAAAAGACTTAGAAGACTTAAAACATGGTAAGGACATTTTAATTCTGGCAGACTTTAATAATGGTGATGCATTTAACGTTACCTACAATAATAATCATAAATGTATCGGTCGCCCAGTCAATCTTTCCTGTAGGGAAAGTTTTACTTTGGAAGCAATGACATATTATTATCAGCGAAACAAATACAACATAGAAAATACGTTCAGTCGCTATAATGCAACTATTCGACGGGATAATTATTTTTATAGGAAATCTAAAAAATTGTAAGTTCAAGGAGTTAATTTGTATGGAAGTGGTTTTAATATTGTTTTCAATTGGATTTCTTTTGGGAACAATGATGTTGCACATGAACTTTTGGTCAGACTATGGTAAGGGAGACATCGATAAGTCCGTTGTTGGTTGTCTGTTTACATTGCCATTATTCCCAATCTTCGGAATCGTTCAGATGGTCAGAAAGTTTCCATTTAAGATTAAGATAGAAAAGCGATAACTCTAAAGCCATTCATATGCCACACTAAGGATGTGGCATTTTTTGGTTCATCAATATAAACGCTAAGAAAGGTAAATGATAATGGAACGAAGTCTTTTTGGATTCAAGCCGGCATTTCTAACAACATTGGAGTTTGCGTACAACACGGACTTAACCTTGGATTGTCATTACATTATGACATCACGTGAATCCTACCCGTCCGATATTTATATCAAGATAGGATTGGACAATGAAATAAAAGAGATGTACCCTTTATACATCAATTCTATGAAAAACTCTATTGAAATAATCCAAAAAAGAATCTTGTATAAAGGCACGTATGATTTTTCACATTATTCCTATATGAGCTGGGATATGAAGAACGACCCTATAGAAATTTATCTGCCAAAAACGGATTCATACATAGAAAAGTTTAAGTATGACAAGCTGGATGCGAAATACTATACCGTAAGGGACTTAAAAGACTTGGACACCCATGAATGCCTAACGCCGGAAATAAAAAGTTTTGTTAAAAATGAAAATCCGGATGTTTTTATGTATGTAACAAAAAATGGTGTCCTAAAAAGATTCTGTAACATTTTTAATTTTGAAAACGAACGTTACTTAAAATTGCGGGAAGAAATCCCTATTCTTAAAGACAACTGGGTATGAATCCTACGGGGTAAGTTACATTAAGGTTATAATATAAATGAATAAGGGGTCGTAAAATGAAATATACTGAAAATGACTTTATAAATGCTTCCAGAAATGTTGACTCACTTAATGATTCAAATGTAGTTCAGGCTATGATGAAGACAAAGTTCGACAGATGGGTTCGACAGATTAATCTTGAATGTATCAACACCGATGATAATCTTCACTGTGGCGAGCCCTGGCATGATTACGGCAACTACAAGGGTTTCAATATTGACCCAAAACATGTATGTTTTACATATAAAGTAAACGGCAGCAATTCTCGTGGTTGGTGTGGAAATGACTGGGACGACATACGTCGTGGTAAGTTGGTTTTGGCATTTATTGACTTCAATGACCGTGTTGCATACCGTGTCCGCAGAGAAGGAAACGAATACAATCACTCTGAAAACAACGATTGCCCAGGTCGTGATGCAATCGCAGAAAAAGTAGAAATGCCGGAAGGTGCAAATGAAATTATTGATTTCTACTGGAAAGAGCACGACGACATTATTAATGATTTTGCAGTAGCAAATGAAGCTTATCAAAAACGCCGTAGAGCAGAAGACCTTGAAAAGTATAACCGTACTATCACAGAAGCAACTGAAATCCTTAACGGTCTTCGCAAGAACGCAACCAGAAAAAGGGCGGAGCAAGAAAAAAGAATCGAATCCGCTAAGCGTCAGATTGGGTATATCGAATCTGGGCGTATATCCTATGGCATATCCTATCGTGGATAAGTCCACGTAATACAAGAAATTATCGTCATTACACCTACTAATTATGTCGTTGACAAGCATCCGATGTTCTACCGGGTGCCCGTTAGACATGGAAAAACACTTATCTAAAGCTTGAGAGAGGATTTCTGAATGGCAAAATATAATTATGCAAAGATGTATGCGGACGAACCTACGTATATAAAAGATGAAAAATTGGATGCGGACTGGGCTGTATGGACAAAAGACAATGCCCTCTACGTAAGATTCGACGGCACAAAATCCACCAAGGATGTGGCGGTAGACTTGATGGTCATCCAGTCAAAGGTCGCCGCATATGACGGAGCCGATTGGGACACGCATACAGGATTCAAACTCGCATACTATTCCGTAAGAAATCAAGTTTTGGACAAATGCTATGAGCTTTACAAGGAAGGCATGAAAATCTTTGTCTTGGGGCACTCACTGGGTGGAGCTATGGCTCTGCTTGCAACAGAGGACATTGGCTGGCACTTCAAGACAAAAGTTACGAACATTACTTGGGGCGCACCAAGGGTCGCAAAGGATAAAAAAGGCGTGGAAGCAATCCGGGCTTACCAGGATGAAGATTCCAGAAATTTTGAAAACGGCTCGGACATTGTTCCTGCATTGCCGTGGTGGTTCGCAATGAACCCAAGGGTCGTCCGTATCGGTGAAACCAATTTTAACGGATGGAACGGAACCGTGGACATGCTTTCAGGTAAGCTCAAATATCACTGTGGGTACGATAACGAAAATCTATATGTGTAGAAAAAAAAGCCGCTCTTTTGAGCGGCTTCACTTTTAATACTGGTTTATTCTTTGAAGGATTGATGCAAGTGTCGTGATTGCATCCTTCTTTTCCTTAGCCTTCGTCTCGGTATCTTCCGCATAAAGCATCTGTGCTACATCTGAGGCCAATATAGCGATGTCCTCAAACACGTCCTGCGATGTATCGTTTTCAACATCCTCCAAAGATTTAATCGCTTCGTTAAGTCTTTTAAGATTCTCTTTCACTTCTTCGTCCATTTAATTGTCTCCTTGAACATATAGTATATATTCAATTAGTTATTACGACACCCATGCCATTTTATAGGTACAAAATTTGGCTTGTCCTTATGCAATTTCGCATAGTTAAATTTTACCATTAACATTTTTTCTATGTTTAAGTTAGTCCGTTGAGCATAAAAAGCCGTGGAATAGACCACGGCTATTTTTATGTATTACTTAATCTACAGATACCCAATGGTGCCCTGCTGAAGTTCTATTTTTATCAATAGCTCTTTTTATTCCACTACAATTATACTTTCTTATTGCCGAACTTATGTTTTCAAAAATTTCTTTTGTTTCAACACACATTATTTTATGAGTGTGTTTATATTCATTAGTACTTGAATGTTGCTTTATAGCATTTGCTCTTTTTATCTTACGAAGTTTTTGTAATGTATCTTCATATTCTTTTAGTCGAATAAGATAGAGTCTACCATAATCTGTATGGTTGTTATAAAACTCCCAGAATAACGGTTTACCATTCAACTTAAATGCCCATGTGTGATTTTTACAGGCTTTACCAATGTATCGTTTTCTACTTTTACTCTTGTTATATTTATCTTCTGCCTGATTTATACTGTCAAATACTTCCATAGTATTAAGACATATAACTTTACTACATTTCCATACTGCGTTTGATTCAGACTCTGAAAGTAGCTTTTTGGCTCTCTCATAATCACGTGAACTTATTTTTCTTCTACCGTCTAATGCTAACCTACAATATGCAAGGTTCATCTGGTATGATGGGAATATTTGTGTAAGAAGTAAATGACATATAAAATGTTCACGAGCAGTCAGTAATACTCGATTTGATTGTTTATTTGACCATAGGGGATAGAGTGACTTAGGTAAAATGTGATGTGACTCATAGTATCTATCGCCTCGTTTTCTATTTTCAGATTTAGCATTATTTATGATTTTTAAATACCAACGGCGATACTTTTTAATAGAATTGACTAATTCTTTAGACATGATAAATTACTCCTAATAATTTAGATTGTTTAGAAGGCTATGGGAATGGCAGTTCCTATAGCCTTTGTTTAATTAGTAGTAATCAACTGAGGATTTTTAGCAGTTTCTACAGCCATGCCATTTTATAGGAACAAACCCTGGAATATTTTGGTGTTCCTCATTCCATCTTTTTACAGCGTCCTCTATTGGTAATTGAGGCCACGGATTTTCTGGTCCTGCGTGGTAAAGATTATTTTGTCTACCGTGTGATAAGTCTGCAAAAGAGAAATCCATCTTCATGTATACATGAAACTCTGGTTGTCTATGCCATGTCGAACAAGCATTTATAAGTGCAGTTACTAAATAAGCCTCTGGCTTATATACACACCAGTCCTCGCTGTCGTGCACCATGTTATATATGTAAGACTTCAAGCCCCATTCATCTGCATATTTACAAACTTCTTCAATGGTACTCATGGCAACGTATGCTTCCATACACTGAATTGGTGAGTTACCCGCTTGGTTCTGACGGTTGGATACCATTGCACTGAACAGCTTTCTGTCCGCACCAAGCACTTCACCTTTTGAATTACGTTTCATGTATCTAAGTTCTGAAAGGTGCCTTACAGGGCCACCCCAACAACGTGAATACCCCTTTTCCCAAGCATTCTTGATTTCACGTTCTGAACGAACTTTTACACCTGGATAAGCTTTATAATATGCTTCCAACATAAGGTTTGCCGCTTCCAAGAATACAACCTTATTTCTAGGCATAGGCTTCGGACCCATTCTTTTGGATTTAACGAGGGCTTCAAGCTCCGCTTCTTTTCCAAGAATACTGATGTATTCAAGAGCCTCTTGCTCTGTGTAGCCGGCATTTTCAAGCTGGTTTGCAAGGGTCATTGCTTGCGCGCCGAACAGGGTGGCAAAATTTATCGTTTTTGCGACCTGTCGCCAAGCACCAAAAGTACTGGATGTTTTTGTAAAGCCTTTAAACTCCTTTGTTGTCATGTCATGGTGTGAAATCTTTTTTATTAACAATTGTTTACCTCTTGCACGTATCTGCGTTACACAGAATTATCACAGTGATTTAATATAGGATTATGTATAGTATATTAACAAAAATAATACTAATTATACATAAAACGAAAAAAGCCTGAGTTCGCACCTCAAGCCTTTTTCTAAACACAATTTAATTAAAGGGGAATTAAACTATGTCTACAAAATTAGTCTGCCCATTTAAAAACGAGATAATCTATTCAGATACGCCGTCTACAGAACAAGAACTTTGGTATAACCAAAATGTTTATGGCGTAATCTACAAGATTACAAATATATTAAACAATAAATCCTACATTGGTCGAAGAAAATGTGTGAAAAATAAATTGTCATCATTACATAAATACTGGGGTTCTGGGTCATACATCCGAAATGCCATTAAAAAACATGGAAAAGAAAACTTCACTAAGGAATACATTGATTTTGCTATGTCCGATGAAGAACTGGACATACTTGAAATGAAATACATTGAAAAGTTTAATACATACAAAGATGGCTATAATCAAACAATCGGTGGTGAGCATTTTCGTGGTGAAATACATGACATCGATTCCTTCCGTGAAAAACAATCCTCAAAGTCGAAAAAGTTTTGGTCTAATAAGGAAAATCATGATAAAATGATTC
>Ga0326512_10004129_pt1 | contig 10572 bp, 12 predicted proteins | sample 1_2617_0518_D_FD_203652 | JGI IMG/M metagenome (GOLD analysis project Ga0326512, IMG submission 203652) | Bovine rumen microbial communities from UC Davis, California, United States - 1_2617_0518 | ecosystem: Host-associated > Mammals > Digestive system > Stomach > Rumen | place: USA...
TATCATCTACATACTTAGCCATCATTACCTTTGCCTCCTAATGAATTTAGTTACTAATACACTGTAATGATGTATAGTTAAATTTTACAATTTTACATCTGACCAGTACCTTGGATATTAAAATAAAAAAGCTTTTAAGACAATTAAATTGCTCTCAGCATAGCATATAGCCATGCTGAGAGCGTTATTGTCTAGTCAATTAAGACCAGACCTTTATAAGACTAAGCACTGGAGGAAGCCTAGTCTTAACATTAGGAGCTACTTAAACAGAGAATCGAGCTGACTGTTGAGTTCATCAAGTTCTTTTTTGGTTTTATCAACATCGCTCTCTTCGAGAGATTCAGCGACCTCATCTTCATGCTCTTTCATGTAGGTGAATACATTCTCAATGATTTTGGTCTTTTCAGGTTCACCATCGGTATCGAATTTCTCAGGTTCACCATTCTCATCCAACTGAATTACATTATCAGGTTTCTTATAGACCATATCACCATCGGTATCTTCGCCAGATTCAATTACAGGTTCTTCGGTATTATCTTCCTCTTCATCAATATCTACATCCTCATCATAAGGATCTTCTCCAACGATATTGGTGAGAAATTCGCGCCATTCATCATTCAGACCAGAGTAATATCTTTCATTGTCTAAGATAAATGCTGCAGATAAGAACCTCATTTCACCATCAACGAATTTCGCTTGGTATACACCTTCAAGTTCTTCTACAACCTGATCGATGAAATCATCATCCTCATTTAAAACATCAAGCGGAGAACCATTGACAGTAGTAATCTTATAGAAATGACCATCTTTGGCATTCTCTTCCATGATTTCAGCAACGTCTTCAAGTCTGAAATAACCAATGCTCATCCATTTGCTGGTTTGGGCTTTCACTCCATTGAGATTTCCAATCCAGCGATGAACTTCACACATCGGAGTATTGGTTTTAGCTACAGGAATCCAAAGGAAGTTCTCTTTATCATTGGCAATGACCATATAAACATTCTCAAAGCCATCTTCACCGAAAGCTCTGAATATGCAACCAAAGTTATAGTCTTTGAGTTTCTCAGGAGCAATTCCATTCCAGCTGAATACCGTTCCGTAGCGATACAACGCTTCATGGTATTCTTTATGCTGTTTCACATGATCTTCAATATCAAGATCATCAAAATCATCGCAACCGGTGTTTAAATAAAAATTATTCAACATTCCACTTTTAATAACATTGATACCTTCTTCACCCGGTTTAATAGATAATACTTCTACGTGTTTAAAAATCTCTTCAGGATTAATTTTGCTCATTATAATTCTCCTTTCATATTAAATATCCCTACCCAATATTTCATGGGTAGGGATATATTGAAGCTTCTTATTTAGCTTCTTCCTTCTTCTCTTCTTCAACAGCAACCTTCTTAGCAACCCGTTTCTTCGGAGCGGGTTTCTCAGTCTCTTTTAAAAGTTCTGCACTTTTAGGATCTGCAGGAACCTTTATAGGTTTGACGTCAATAGTATCAGGAACTGTGAAAGCTTTCTTAGCTTCTTTAGAAGTCTCTTTAATCTTATCAGGAACGGCCTTTACAATAGTCACATCCATGATGCTCATGTAATTAGCCTTTTTAGATTTCTTAGACTTCTTTTCTGAGTGAGGCACCTCATCCAGCAAGTCGTCAATCGATTTGTGTTCTTTCTTCACCCCAGCAATCATTTCAGAATTGGCATTCATCGTATCAACGATAGCCATAATCTTCTTAATTGCTTTCTTGTTTTTCTTCTTCACTTTTTTATCGAACCGTTCGAGTTCTTGAGCTTTTTTGATTTTCTTCTTAAGCTCTTTGAATTTAAACTTAGCCAAATTGTATTCCTCCTTTTTAACTAGGGTAAAAATTCCAGATAGAAAATCTATCTGGAATTTAAACACCCTGCAAATTAGTTATACAGAGTTTTGCTTCCGTAACTTACATTCAGTCGATGCTTCTTTCTCTTCTTGTTCTGAATGTTAGGTTTGATCAGCTTCTTCAGCAGACGATAAGTGATGTCATTGCGCTTCTGGGTTTCAGCGAAAATCTTGAGAATTTCCTTATCATTCTTATTGGACTGAATCTTAGCCAAGTTGATGAAGGACTCGATGGTTTTCTTTGCGCCTTTCAGCTGATCCTTCAATTCACCACGTTCCTCAGTGTTGAGGATTGCCAAATCGATTTTGGCGCGGCACTGTTTGCATTTGAAGAGATAAGGATGCTCGGAGTCATTCTTATACTTCACTGTAACATTACCTTTGTGATCTTTGTGAGGGCAATCATACTGGATTGCTTTCTTTTTGCGACGCAGACCAGACTGAGCCTCTTTGATTTCAAAGATCTTTTCATTTTTCAATTTCTTTTTGCCCATAATTTTTGGACACCTCCTAATGTGATTTATTTGATAAGTTTTTGGGAAATCATGATACGGGTCTTATCAAACTTACTTAAATTATGTATATTTCATTTTAATCTTTATACGAATCTTCCAAAAAGATATATGATATCTTACGAAGATAATTACTTGTAAGATATCATATACTATAAAATTGGATTATGTTATAGTGTGGTCCCAATGGTCCAGAATATACTGTTTTTCTTTATCAGTAGCGTCAGCGGGTAAGAATATCAAACCCTGAACGTGCTCTACATGAGTTACAATCTTCCATCTGCATTTCTGAGCCATGTCATAGTCTACACCAGGAAGATATTCAGTTTTAACGATAGATTCGTTAGCTTCATCCAGCTCAACAATTTCGTCAAACGTTGTATATACTAAATTTTTATTTTCATCTCTTTTACTAATTCCACGCCGAGCTTCAGCAGGATCATCAGACAATTTAGGATGTTTGATTAACCAGGTTCGAACGTTATCGAAGATAATTTCGACAAGGTTGTCACGACCATATTTGTCAAGCGTAGATTTGAAAGTTGCCATATCCATAATGTCTTCCTCCTTTCAAATGAAAATATTTTTTGGTTACTTGTTTGTCTAGATGATAAGGATTAACTTTTCACTGGCTCTGGTCACAGCTGTGTAGAGCCATTTCTTATAGTAATCATTGTCACCCATTCTTTCACAAAAGACAATGACCTTTTCATATTGAGACCCTTGAGATAGATGGCAAGTTATAGCATAGCCAAGCTCAAATAGTTCACCAACATGAGGAGTGTTCTTAATCAAAGTCTTTGTAGTAGCGTCACCTTTAAAATATTTCATATTGATAGGGACATCTTCGAATTCAGCATCAATGAAATCTGGTTTAAAATCTATCGGAACCACGTTCTTCGTAGAAGATTCCATATCGATATCAGTAACTCTACCTATCAAGCCATTGATTAAATTAATGCCGTTCTTTTCAAGAATCCAATTATTCTTTCGGCAAATCAATTTATCACCAACCATCATTTCAGGTAGAGGCTTATCAATACCTATGGATTTAAAATACATATCCCGTATCATTTCATTTAACTTATCCCTCGTGGAATTTTTTCCACATATGACGATATCAGACTTCAGAAGAACTGACAGAAATCTTCGAAAGAAATCCTCTTTCTTCACTATCATCAATTTATTATCATAGACTCCAGGATATAGCTTGATATGTTTAGAGTTAATGATGTATTGAGATAATGATAGAATTGGGCTATCAGCTTTCTGCCTAACCACTTCAGTCAATATCGCATCTGGGTGTTTAAGAAAAACCGGCTTCCCAAATACCGGAGGTAACTGATTTAAATCACCTATGGCAATGATAGGAATATTGTAGCTCAATAAATCAGCTGCAACTATTTTATCAACCATAGATGCTTCGTCTATAACTATTAGTTTAACACCAGGTAATTCTTCTTTCTTAATAAATCGAATAGTTTTAACTCTCCGACCCTCTTCTATTATAGGGTTTCCATTAGCGTCGAGTTTATCAATTTCTACTACGTGATAGATTGTGCTATGTATAGTTCTTCCAGGTAACCCTGCTTTAGAAAGGTTTAATGCTGCTTTGCCAACAAAGGTTACAAAGATAACATCAACCATTTCTAAATCATCAAGGGATTCTATAAGCTGTCGAATAATGGTAGTTTTACCAGTTCCAGCAGCTCCAGCTATTTCAAACACTTGTTTTTCTTCAGTGTCATGTTTCCACCATAGCATTAACTGTAAAAGACATTTTCTCTGTCCTTCATTGAGTTCAATCAACATTCACAACCTCCCTTCTATATAATGAAGTTGCTTCATACTTTAAGATGTATAACGAAGCTTTTTAACTTTACGAATTTTACATTTTTCTGAGTTCAACCTGGAGTTGGGTGGAACAGTATTTTAATGGTGAAAGAGTCACTGATCGATTCGTTCTAGCGATATATTAGCGTCGTTATCGTCTTCCGGGTAATGATTAGCTTCTGATACGGGTATCGCTTATGATTCACCTAGAGTAAATGAGATATTACAAGCACACAAACGTAGGTTAAATAAGCAGTAGTTTGCTTTATTAACCTACAAATCAAGTGATAATGTTGTTCATGTTCCAAATGAAAATACAAACAGTTTGAAATCTAGAACTGTTTGTATTTTTTACCAAGTTACAGACGATTTATTAATAAAAGATATTCAAAAAGAAAGGTAAATAAACATTATGGCTCAGGCATCAAAATCTGGTAGCAGTGGAGTTCAAATCAATCAATTAGAATACGCTTATGCTGTAGAGAATTTTGACCCAGCTGCCGAATACATCAAAGTTTATGTACCAAAGTTAATGGGTAATATGGAAGCTAAACCTAAAGTAGAGAGTAAACCTATTAATGCTTCTACTTTTGGTAACGGTGCAGATTGCCCAGCTACAGGCTCTTCTTCTATTAAAGCTCAAGGTTACATTGTAGCCAGAGTAGTAGATAAGAGAAACCACACTCATCCATGGTATTTCTGCAATCATCCGAAGTATGGGACAGATAACTGCCCAAATAGAGCTCATTGCAATACCTGCCATCACCCAGGTTCATCTATATTGGCTCCATGTTATCATGACCATTGGGATTATGACTTTAACAATGAGCCTGTTAATGGTGGTATGATTCCAGCAGGAGCTAAGTTGATAGTTATGTTTATGGATAATAACATCAATGACTGCTGGGTAACCAGATTCATTTGTCATTATTGACAAAGTGATAATTTAAAAACAAATCAGGTGAATTATCATGCAAGGATCATTTAGAACTATATCGAGTCAAGCAAATTATGGTGCTCAAATTCATCTGTCTAATACTAATCTTAATTTCCATGAGATTCTTTGTATTAAAAACGATACAGCTATCATGGTAAACAAGATGTGTGTTTTCACAGATTATATGACTCATTTAAAATTGCAATGTAGTGTAATTTCTTTTAACCTGGAAGCTGCAAAAGCTTATGCTTTTAGACCAAAGATGTTAGCTCACCGTTTATACAAGAACGTCGAATTGTATTCTTTGATTCTCAGGTTAAATCATATGAAATCTGTAAGTGATTTCACTGAAGAAAGATTGCAGCAGGGTATTTGGTTACCTACACAAGATATCAATACTTTTTTGAATGAAGTGTTGATAAAAGAGAAAAATCCAATTGACAGAAATCTAAGCAAGATGTCAAGCGATACAAGAGCAATTAGCCAGAGTAGCTAAGCGATACACTCTTGTATCGCTATTCTTTTGCACGAAGGTGATAATTATGCATACCAAATACTATAATGAGAAAAAAGAAGAAGTCCCTAGTGTAACTACTGTATTGAAAATATTATATAAAGATGGCTTATTGGAATGGGCAAATGGATTAGGTAAACGAAATATCGACTATACCAGATTCTTAAATTCCAGAGCTTTAATGGGGACTTTAGTTCATAACATGATTGAAGCCAGGTATAAAGGCGAATCTGTTTTAGCTTTACCTGGAAGAGAAGTTAATGAAGCAGAAGATTGCGTAAATAAATTTATGGTCTGCAGTGACGAGATAAAGATTTCCAATATCACAACTGAGAAAAGTTTAAGTTGCGATAAATATGGAGGAACTCTCGATTTACTATGTGATGCAGAGCTTGAGGGCCAGAAAGTAAGGGTCCTAGGAGACTTCAAAACATCAAAAACCGTTTATCTCACTCAATTCATACAGCTGGGCGCTTATTTGGAATTGATAAAGATAAACGATCCTAAAGAATATGACGCTATTGATATATGCGCCATATTTTCTATAACCAAAGATAAAGTAATCATGCGTTGGTTATCTAAAGAAGATTGCTACACCAGATTCGTTCCAATGTTTTATAATTTGCTCAATGTATATAACTCATGGAATGAATTAAAGAAACTTGATGGTGAAAACAGCGAAATTTTCAAATCAAAAACATTTTGAGGTATATATGATGACTTCGTATAAGCTTAACGAGACTATGCTTTGCGATTTGAAAAGATATTTCAAATATCGTAAGAGAGAAATGTATAATACATTTCTTAATGGCTACAAAGCATCTCCGTTTCCTTTAGGTAAACAAAGAACCGGTGTTTACGATAAACACTTAAAAGAGATATTCTGGACGTTTGAAGAGTTTACCTATATAGACATTCTGGGTGATAAGATTCCTAATGAAAGGTGCGCTATAGTAACAACCAATAGAGGAACAAAAGTAATCTGTCACCCTGAAGTTGGTTTTAAGTATTATATGATTCGATTACAGATGAAGCACTCATATAGTCTTGAGAAAATCAGTAAGTGCTATGATATGTATGAGAAGTGTGTAGCTACAGTTAAAGCATCAGGTCATGATGATTTATCTGTGTATTGTAACAAGATTTACACGAGACTTTTAAAAGCTATATTTAGGAGATTTCATGTAAATCCAAAGTGTATTGAGTCTAAGCCAATAAAAGGAATGGAATTAATACTCCATTTACCAAAGGAGTAATGGAAATGATTTTTACTACTGCAGTTATAGCAGATATTCATTTCGGAGCTATTAGACCAGATCAATTGTATAGAGAGCTTGAAGAATACTTCTTAAAGTTCTTGAAGAATCATTATGTTGATATGGTTATAATAGCTGGAGACTTCTTTAATTCTATTATTCCATTAAATGCTCCATCAGCAATCAATGCTTTTAAGTTGATGAGAGAGCTTGTTAAGATAGCAGAGAAGAATGGAATTAAGTATATAAGAATTATAGAAGGTACACTATCACATGATAATTTTCAGATAGTGAATTTTAAAATGTATGAGAATTATAAGGATATCGATTTTAAGTTGATTACTAAAGTGACGGAAGAAACTTTAGATAATGGAATCCATATTCTTTATCTTCCAGAAGAATACATGACAGACCCAATCGAGTATTATACTCCATATCTCAAGAGAGGTAAGAAGAGTTATGACTTTATCTTTGGTCATGGAATGTTTAAAGAAACATCATTTGTTTCTCAGAACGAAGAACCGACCATTAGTAAAGCACCTATTTGGGATTCGAAATATATTGGTAGTATAACTAAAGGCCCAGTATTCTTTGGTCATATTCATACATCACAAGTGATAAGAAAGCACATTTATTATACCGGTAGTTTTTCTCGTTGGGTGTATGGTCAAGAAGAACCCAAAGGATTCTATATCTTCTCTTATGATACAGAAACCAGCAAGTATCTTATTGACTTTATAGAAAACCAAGGAGCAAAGAGATATGACACTATAACGGTTCATTTAGATTCTTATGATGGTGATGTTGATAAGCTGGTTACTATGCTTAGAAACTATAAAAAGGACCATCTGAGAATTCAAGTTCTTATAGAATCCGAAGAAAGAGATTATTCTTATACCATAGGGTTCTTGAAAGAATATTATGCAGGCAAATCTGATTATAAACTTGAAATCATTGATAAGAGGGAAGCTAAAAAACAAGAAGAGATGGAATCTAAAGTCAATAAATTATTGACAGATTATAATTTCCTTTTTGACAAAGCAATACCGGTAGAATCAAAGATTCATAAGTTTATAAAAAGAAAATATCAGAAAGAAGTTAGTGAAGAAAAAATTAAAGAACTTCTAAATCTTGATATTAAGAAAGTGAAATAAAATACACCTTGAATATTTTATATTCTTGGTATCTTAGGAGATTAAAATGGCGACTAAATTTAGGAAGAAATCCGCGCTCATGACTTATGAGCAAGGTTCTACTAAAGTTAAGATTAGAATGGATAAGAACTTTCTTAATATGGTGATACTCTATATATTTACAAAATCTAGAGCTATCACTAAAGCTAAGCTAATAGCAATAAGAAAGTTCTTTGAAATTATTGACATGCATATCTATGAAACAAATGCAGAAATGTATTCAAGGATTATATTTATACAAACCGCGTTGGATTGTATATTGAGTAAAGGTATAGAAAAGAAAGAGATTATCCTTGAAGCATGTCAAAGAGAGAATGACCCAGAGACTGATTATGTTATAAATTGGGTCATGACTACAAACGAGCAATTATCTCTTAATGAAATTAAAGAGATAGATAGAAAGATTAAAGACCGATCACAATATGCATTTATCTTATTCTTTAAAGAAACTTTATATGCGACATTTCAGAATATCGATACTGGAAACTTTAGTTCACTAAAAGATGTAGTTGGTGAAGTAAAAGAAGAGATGGGTGCATGTTTAAATGAGATAAGAAAAATTGAAAACTCGTCAGAGAATAATGTGTTTTGTTTAAAGCCAGAAGTTGTTGATAATTACATTAAAAGCGTAGTAATGAAAGCTACTGATCCAGCATTAACATTTAAAACCGGTATTAGGGAATTAAATGATATGCTGTCACCAGGATTTGCTCCAGGACGCCTGTACTTATTTTTAGGACTCACCGGCGGATATAAATCTTCTATGCTTTTACAATGTGCAAGATGGATAAAGTTATATAATCAACCAACTTTGAAAAGAAAAGACCCATCTAGTATTCCAACTGTATTGCTGATAACTACAGAAAACTCAGTGGATGAAACAGTGGTAAGACTTTTCAATATGTGCGTCGATGATAGACCTATAAATGACTGGGATCCAGATGAAGCTGTTAGAGCATTTAAGAATGCTGGTAAAATGGTTCTTAAAGATGGTGGTGTGGATATTTATATTCAGTATTATGCGAATAATGAATTAAGCACCGCTGACTTATATGGGATTATCAACGATATAGAAGATGATGGTCGAGAAGTTATAGCTCTGATATTTGACTATATTAAGAGAATTCGACCAGCTGAAAAGGCTTTTGATGAACGTATTCAATTAAAGAATGTTTCTAATGAATTAAAATCATTAGCTGTTAAATATGAGATTCCTGTTATAACAGCAAACCAGATAAACAGAGCAGGTAATATGGCTATAGATGCAGCAGCTGGTGAAGGTAAGGAAGACTTAGCCAGATTGTTAGGAAGAGCAAATATAGCTGTATCATGGGACCTGCTAGAAAATGTGGACTGGTCAGCTATTATTAATATTGAAAGAGAAAAGAAATCTGGAATTTTGTATTTGACAATCAAACGAATAAAGATTCGTTATAAAGATTTGGCAAGACATAGTTACATCAATCATCCGTTTATGGAGAATAGTACAATTCGATTGCAAGATGATATTTATCTTGATAAATCACTTTCGATTGAATCTCTGTCTTCTGATATGGAAGGTGTAGCTAATATTGGTATCAAAGGAGAACAGACTTCACGAAAACGTGAAAGCGTATCTTCCAGAGATTTGATGGAGGAATTCAGATTTGATTCAGCAATCAATTCAGACGGTTAAGAAAAAAACCCAATCAGACTATGTTCTGATTGGGTTTTAATTTTTTACCTCTAGTCCACAAAGAATTAATGAAAAATCTTATTTGTTTAAGAAATTTGGGGGTTCAATAATAATGGAGAAGAAACTTAAGAAGTTTCATAAAGAACTTGAAAAAACAGCAGAAGAACGTATTCCTCTGTGGGTTTCTAAAAAGCTCATTTCGTTAATTCCAGAAAGAGATGAAGGATCCACCGAAGATTACGTTTTTATAAGTCAAGTCTATACCTTAGGAGAATATACTTCCGTAGTTACTTTATATGATAAACTATATAAATCCCCTTTACATGAGTATGGTACTAAGGAAGAATTGCTTTTTAGTTATCGTGATATAAAAAGCGGTTTATTAAAAGAGCACCATATAAGAAATGAAAGAGGTAAATTTGATGACATTCAAGAAAGTATCAAACCTTCAAATTTAACTGATAAAGTATGTAATGTCATGCTTATCAAACGAACAGAATGGGATTCATATAAAGTACCTAGTAAAAGTGAATCTTATACGATTATCGTATTTAATAAAAGTAACTTTGTTATTGAGTCTCGTAAGCAAGAGCTTGCTCAGACTATTAACAAAGCTAAAGAATACAATAAGAAAGGACCAGTGAAAGATGGCAACTCCGAAAGCTTGCAAATCGGTTAGAAATACCTTTCTTTACGAGTCAATGAATAAATCAGGTTACACTGATAAAATCATAAAGTTAGCAATTAGTAAAGGTGTTAAG
>Ga0326512_10004131_pt1 | contig 10565 bp, 10 predicted proteins | sample 1_2617_0518_D_FD_203652 | JGI IMG/M metagenome (GOLD analysis project Ga0326512, IMG submission 203652) | Bovine rumen microbial communities from UC Davis, California, United States - 1_2617_0518 | ecosystem: Host-associated > Mammals > Digestive system > Stomach > Rumen | place: USA...
AAAGACCATAGACCACCACATCAGCCTGAGGCACAGGACCTACGGGTTGACTGGTACGAACCAGCACATCGCCACTGACTATCATGGTATTCAGACCCTCTGGCGCTTTCTTCATGATTTGCTCATAGAGAGGCAACTGAAGCGACAATAGGTCTTGCGACAAACGCTGTCCACGTTCCCATCGGAACACAGGTATCGGTGTCAGTATCTTTCCTGACGGTGCATACGAAGGTAAGCGACGACTCTGTCCACCAGCATGAAGCAGGATGCGCTTCTCGCTGGCCAGCCAGGATTCGAAGGGTGAAGAATGAAGAGTGAAGAGTGAAGAATTAAGAAAGGCCTGTTGTAACAACCAGGCAGTTCCTCCACCACTGCCTATGCGATGCCCTTCCGGGTCGCATATGCAGAAGAAATCCTCTTCTGGCAATTCCGTTATCTGATGAAACACCGTACGTCCCTTCTCGTCCTTTCTGACGAGGTTGGGTGGCAAGGAAAGCAACTTTTTCATTTCTGTTTTTAATTATTTGCCTGCAAATTTAAATAAAAAAACGCAAAAGAAGCGGGGATTATAAAAAAATAATGTAATTTTGCAGCATTATTACTTAACCAAACAACATGATAAAAGCAAAAATACTGACGAAAGATGGTATCAACTTCCTGATACCCTTTATTCTGATTACCTCATGTTTCGCCCTATGGGGCTTTGCCAACGACATGACGGGGCCGATAGTAAAAGCCTTCTCAAAGATTTTCCGCATGAGCGTGACAGAAGGTGCTCTCGTACAGGTGGCTTTCTACCTGGGCTATTTCGTAATGGCCTTCCCTGCCGCGATGTTCATCCAGCGCTATTCGTTCAAGGCCGGTGTGATGGTGGGACTGTCACTCTTTGCCGTCGGGTCGCTAATGTTCCTGCCTGCCAAGCTCACGGGTATGTACTATCCGTTCCTAATGGCATACTTTATCCTGACGTGCGGACTGTCGTTTCTGGAGACCTCGTGTAACCCCTATATCTACTGTATGGGTAGTGAGGAGACCGCTACGCAACGACTAAATCTGGCACAGGCATTCAACCCCATCGGTGCGCTGCTGGGAATGTATGTTGCTATGGAGTTCGTACAGGCAGAGATGAGTCCGATGACCACCGAGCAACGTGCCATTCTGCCTGATATACAGTTTGACATTCTGAAAGAGAACGACCTCTCTGTACTCATTGGTCCTTATCTCGTGCTCGGTTTCTTCTGCATCATCCTGCTTGTATTGGTGCGCCTTGTCAAGACCCCAAAGGTGGGCGACACCCGTGCCAGCAAGAGTATCAAGACCGCGTTTAAAGAGCTACTCCAGATAGCCAACTACCGTGAGGGTATCATCGCACAGTTCTTCTATGTAGGTGCTCAGGTGTCGTGCTGGACCTTTATCATTCAATATGGCACGCGTGTGTTCATGGAAGAGGGTATGGACGAGAAAACCGCTGAGATACTGTCGCAAAAATACAACATCATGGCTATGGTGTTCTTTACCATCAGTCGTTTTATCTGTACGTGGTTCCTGAAATACATCCCCGCAGGCCGACTGCTATCCATCCTTGCTATCTTTGCCATCGGACTGGTATCAGGAGCCATCCTCTTCCCCGACCGCAACGGCATCTACTGCCTGGTGGGTGTCTCGGCCTGTATGTCACTGATGTTCCCCACCATCTATGGTATAGCTTTGCGTAATGTAGGCGAGAACGTGAAGTTTGCCGGTGCCGGTCTTATTATGGCCATCCTTGGTGGTTCCGTATTTCCTCCGCTACAGGCCATGATTATCGACTCTAAAGTCAGCATCTTCGGTTTGTCAGCAACAAACCTGTCGTTTATTCTGCCACTGATCTGCTTTATCGTGATTGCCGTTTATGGTCACAGGGCATACATCAGACATTACATCCTGAGCCCGGATGATAAAGAGCACGTGTGAAAAGCTTAAGGTTTAAAGTTCAACTATAAATAGCCTGTGACACGCATCACAGGCTATTCTCTTGATAATCCAAATCGGCTTCTACGACAAAGCGGACTTCATCGGGATGCAACTGCGGAAGTCCATCCTTCTTAGCCTGTTTGCAGAGATAGTCGGCCACCTCATCGATGTCAATATCCACCTCATCATCGTTTGACTCCAGAATGCCACTATCAAAGAAATAGTCGGCAATGGAGTCAAGCATCCACACCATCTGCTCGTCGGTGTACATTTCTTTTAAGTCGGAAGGCAACTGCTCGCGGATATAAGCTATCTCACGGCGGTCCTCCTCCTGATCCTGCAAAAGTTCCTCGTCCAGGGTAGCCATAACTACAGCAGAGCTTCGATTTTCTCAATAAACTTATCCTTAGACTGGGCACCAACGACCTTATCGACCTGGTTTCCGCCCTTGAAGAAGAGGATTGTAGGGATGTTGCGGATGCCGAAGTCTGCAGCCAGCTCCTCATTATCCTCTACGTCACACTTACCAACAACGATCTTACCATCGTATTTCTCAGCCAGTTCTGTAAGGATAGGCGATACCATACGACAGGGGCCACACCATGTAGCCCAGAAATCCAATACCAGAGGCAGACTGCCATTCTTCAGAGCCTCAAAGTTCTCACTTGTTACTTGTACTTCCATATTTTCTTGGGGTTTTTGCCCCCTAAGTTAGGGGGATGGGGGTCTGAACAAATGTTCTTTCCCACCAGATTCAACAATATATTTTTATCTACACTTCTGCAAACATTATGCCAATTTCCCTTTCATACCCCCAGCCCCCCAATTTAGGGGGCAAGTAGCCACTAATTTATCTTGTAATCCAACGCAGGACTTTGTTCTATATAGTCTATCAGCTGTTGCTTCACGTCAACCGTATAGTTTTGCGAGCGCACCAACACATGATATTTCCCAGTAGAGTCGCGCAACTGGAAGAAGAGTTTCGTCTTGCCCGGATACTCGGCTACGATTTCACTCAGTTCTTCAACGACACGATCGTCCATCTTCTCATGGTCAGTGATGACCGAAATAGTGATACGGTCTATTGCCTTATCCTTTACAGCCTGCAGATATTCCACACCTGTCACTTTGAATTCCATAGCCGTGGAATTCTGGAATCGTGGACGCAGTTTGCCTGTGACATACACCGTAGCCCCTTCAGTAAACCAACCGTTGAGCGTACCCCAGTCCTGTCCGAAGAGTGCCAATTCTCCTGAGCCGTCATAATCTTCTATCGTCACAAAACCGCAGGGCTCACCTCGCTTTGTAAATTTCGTACGCACTGCCGTTACAATGCCACCGAGAACCACATCTTGACGATCCTGCAGCGAGGCAACATCAGCCAGTTCACTGCATTTCGTGTTACACAAGTTATCCAGTACGATACGATACTCGTCTAAGGGATGGGCCGACAGATAGATACCGACCAGATCACGTTCCTTGTTCAGACGTTCAATATCACTCCAGCGGATGTCTGTCTTAGGCACTGGCGGACGAGCAATCTCCACGTCATCGAAGCCACCGAAGAGCGTGTTGGCAGCCTGCTGTTTCTCTGTCTGGTAGGTCTGTCCATAGCGCACCAGCGTATCAACAAACGCCTCACCCTTGTTGTTCTCCGCAAAGAATGCCTCACGACGTATGCCAAAGCTATCAAAGCCACCACTCAGTGCCAACGACTCAAATGCTTTTCGGTTGACGCTGGAGAAAGGTATACGCTGGGCGAAGTCGTAAATATCCTTATACGGTCCGTTTTTCTCACGTTCATCAATGATTGCCAGGGCAGCACCGTCGCCCAGTCCCTTGATGGCAGCCAGGCCGAAACGGATCTCACCCTTATGGTTCACACCAAATTTCTGATACGACTCGTTGACATCAGGACCCAACGTGGCGATTCCCATCTGCTTACATTCGTCCATCAGTTTGGTGATTTCCGTTATCTGGTCGCGACGGCGGCTCATGATAGCTGCCATAAACTCAGCGGGATAGTTGGCCTTGAGGTAAGCCGTCTGATAAGCCACCCATGAATAGCAGGCAGCATGAGATTTATTGAAGGCATAGGAAGCAAACTTCTCCCAGTCGGCCCAGATTTTATCAAGCACCTTCGGATCGTGACCATTCTTTTTTCCACCCTCAATAAACTTAGGCTTCATGGCATCAACGATATCCTTTTTCTTCTTACCCATAGCCTTTCGAAGTGCATCACTCTCGCCTCGGGTGAAGTCGGCCAGTTGTCGTGAGAGCAACATCACCTGCTCCTGATACACCGTGATACCGTATGTATCCTTCAGGTATTTCTCCATACAGGGGATATCGTATTTGATTTCCTCGTTACCGTTCTTACGGGCAATAAACGAGGGGATATAGTCCATAGGTCCCGGACGGTAGAGAGCGTTCATGGCGATGAGGTCCTCGAAGACGGTAGGATGCAGTTCACGCAAGTATTTCTGCATACCATTCGACTCGAACTGGAACGTACCGATGGTTCGTCCCTGCTGGTAGAGTTCGAATGTTTTGGGGTCATCTATAGGAATATGGTCAAGGTCCACATCGATGCCACGTGTCTGCTTAATAACAGCACAGCATTCTTTCATCTCGGAAAGCGTCTTCAATCCCAAGAAGTCCATCTTAATCAGACCCGTTGACTCAATCACGTGACCATCATACTGCGTACAGTTGGTCTTGGTATCCTTGAAGTCAGGGTCATCGGCTGTAGAGACAGGCACCCAGTCACTGATCGGGTCGCGACAGATAATGAAGCCGCAGGCATGAATACCCGTACCACGCACCGTACCCTCCAACATTTTCGCGTACTTAATCGTATTTGCCAATGCGGGGTCGTTGCTGGCCTCAGCATCACGCAGTTCCGGTGTACACTTGATGGCATTAGGCAGGTTCATCTTCATGCCATCGGGCAATCTATCGGGGATAGCCTTACACAGCGCGTTCGAGATAGCCAAGGGCACTTTTTCGACACGTGCCACATCCTTGATAGAGTTCTTCGTGGCCATTGAGGCGTAGGTGATGATATGCGCACAGTTCTCGTGTCCATATTTATCCATCACCCATTTCAGCACCTTTCCTCGTCCGTCATCATCGAAGTCGGTATCAATATCAGGAAGCGAGATACGGTCGGGGTTCAGGAAACGCTCGAACAGCAGGTCGTATTTCAAGGGGTCAATCTTCGTGATACCCAAGCAATAAGCCACCACCGATCCAGCTGCCGATCCACGACCAGGACCGACCCATACATCCAGTTCATCGCGAGCGGAGTTGATGAAGTCCTGCACAATCAGGAAGTAACCCGGGAAACCCATGGTCTTCATGATATGCAACTCGAAACGGATACGGTCGTCAACCTCCTTAGGTAATGACGAATGCAGGATGGCGTATGAGGATTGGGGATTGCCGGTATCAACCTCCACCTTTTTAATCACCAACTCATCGTTGGGCAAGTAGCGTTCCTTACCTCCCTTATAGGCCAGCTCTGCCAGGAAGTCGGCCTCGAACTTGATGCGGTAGAGCTTGTCGTAGCCCCCCAACTTCTTGATTTTCTTCTCACCCTCTTCACGCGGCATGGGATTATTTCCATTCTCATCGCGAGTAAACTCCTCGTAGAGTTGTTCCTCGCTGATGCGCTCTCGCCATTGTTCCTCGGTACCGAAACTTTCCGGAATAGGGAAGAAGGGCATAATGGGATCGTGGTCTATAGAATAGATCTCACACTTGTCCAGAATCTCCAGTGTGTTACTCAATGCCTCAGGCACGTCGCTGAAGATATCGTTCATCTCGGCCTTAGTCTTGAACCACTCTTGCTTGGAGTAGAGCATACGCGTGGGGTCATCAAGGTCCTTGCCTGTAGAAAGACACAGTAGGTGGTCGTGAGCCTCAGCATTCTCCTGTTCCACGAAGTGCACGTCGTTAGAGCAGATGAGCTTGATGCCATATTCCCGAGCAAACTCAATCAGCACCTTGTTGGCTTGTTGTTGCAAGGGGAACGTCTCACGATTGGCACGCACCGTAGGGTCTTTCACCTCGTGGCGCTGAAGTTCCAAATAATAGTCTTCGCCAAAAACACGGTGATACCATTCCAGTGCCTCGCGGGCACCAGCCATATCCCCTTTCAGGATTTTTGCCGGTACCTCACCGGCAATACAAGCCGAACAGACAATCAGTCCCTCGTGATATTTTTCCAAATCCTCACGGTCAGTACGCGGACGCATATAGTAACCATCCACCCATGAGTTCGACACCAGTTTGATCAAGTTCTTGTAACCCTTATAGTTCTTTGCCAATACGATGAGGTGATAGCCGCTCTGGTCTTCCTTACCTCTACGTAAGGACTTTGATCCATGACGCGAGACATACATCTCGCAGCCAAAGATAGGCATAAAGGGTTCCAAGCCTTCTTTCTTACGACTTTTGTTCACACCGATACAATAGTCGTGGAATTCCTTGATGCCGAACATATCGCCGTGATCCGTGATAGCCATGCCTCGCATTCCGTCGGCTATGGCTTTGTCTACCAGGTTCTTTATTTTCGACTGTCCGTCAAGTATCGAATAATATGTATGTACGTGTAAGTGGATGAAATCTTCCATTTTGTCTGTCTTTTGGTGTTCAAAGTTACGCTGAAAAGTTGATATTACCAAAAGAAAGTCTCAAAAAGTTTGTTAATTGACAAAAAAGCATTACCTTTGCATCGAAATACTGAATTTCACTACCAACCATGGGAGAAAGAATCAAGAAACTAAAAAAAATACGTATACATCGCGAGGGTACTGAAGAACTGCTTTACAGCATGTTCATCCTTATTGCCATCGCTGTAGTGCTCTGGCGTACGTCCGATGCACTAACGCTTATACCTTTTATCCTCTTCGTTGCCATCTTCGGTGTGGCATGGCTACTGATGCTCAACTTCTATCGCTGTCCCATCCGCTATTTCAATGATGACACGGCGAAGACAGTCGTTGCACCTGCCGATGGCAAGATTGTGGTAATAGAAGAAGTTGACGAGGACGATTATTTCCACGACAAGCGTCTCATGATTAGCATTTTCATGAGTCCGCTAAACGTACATGCGAACTGGTTTCCTGTTGACGGACAAGTGAAGTTCGTCAAGCATTTCGATGGCAACTACCATAAAGCATGGCTTCCTAAGGCCAGTGAGGAGAACGAACATGCCGACATTATGATTGAGACACCTGACGGCCAGGAAGTGCTGGTACGTCAGATTGCCGGTGCTATGGCTCGCCGCATCGTGACCTATGCCAAGCCCGATGAAGACTGCTATATCGACGAGCACCTGGGATTCATCAAACTGGGATCACGTGTGGATGTCTACCTGCCACTCGGTTCTACACCTTGTGTCAAGATGAAGCAGCCCACTACTGGTGACCAAACGGTGATCGCAAAGTTGGCATAATGTTTAATCTTTAATGCTTAATCTTTAATGTTAAAGAAGCATATTCCCAATACCATTACCTGTTGCAATCTGATTTCTGGTTGCATTGCTACTTATTGGGCTTTTAAAGGTAACTATGAATTAGCGTTACTATTCATTGTAATCGGTGCCGTCTTTGATTTCTTTGATGGCATGACGGCACGTCTGCTACACGTCAGTTCGCCTATTGGGAAAGAGCTTGACTCACTGGCAGATGACATCACCTTTGGCTTTGCCCCGACGGCTATTGTCTACGACTACCTTAGACCTGAGACAGAATTACTCCCATTCATTGTTTTCGTCATGGCTGCCTTTTCTGCCCTGCGACTGGCAAAGTTCAACCTTGACGAGCGTCAGGCCTTGGGATTCATAGGACTCCCTACCCCTGCCAATGCGCTGTTCTGGGGTTCACTCATCGTAGGAGCTGGCGATTGGATGAAAACGGCACCATTCATCAGTTCAAACCTCAGTCTGATCATCCTTGCTGGTGTATTCGTCAGCTGTTGGCTCCTCATAGCCGAGATACCCATGTTTGCCCTTAAATTCAAGACCTGGGGATGGAAGGGCAACGAAGTGAAGTATATTTTCCTGCTCACTTGCATACCGATGCTCGTTTTCCTGCAAGTCAGCGGATTGGCTGCCATCATTGCGTGGTACGTCATTCTATCGGTCTGCACCCAACGGAAATAAAAAGTAGTCTCTGCCCATGGAGTTTTTTCTGATTCTCTTCATCGCTTTTGTCCTGATAGTTGCCGCCGTCCTGCTCGTGGCTCTCTATTACCTGCGTAAAGGCTACCGTTTTATCAGGCGCGTTGCCAACGGCGATATAAGCGAAGAAGAGTTCGAGCGTCTCTCAAAGAAACACTATAGGAAATCAGATGACAGCCCCAACTTTGATGCCGATTATTTTAAGACTACCGACAAAAAGCAGAAGCAGAAGAGCCAACAGCAGCAAACCTCCAGTCGAACCTTCCGCACTGCCGATGGCATCACCATTACCGATCACCGCACCCAAAATCAAAACAAAAAAATATTCGCCCAGGACGAGGGCGAATATGTAGACTTCAAAGAAAATTGATATTTTTCAATCTTCAATTGTGTACCAGCGTGCCGATTTCCTGGCCAGCCATTACTTTCTTCAGATTGCCTACAATGTCCATGTTAAACACATAGATGGGCAGGTTGTTGTCCTGACACATACAGATAGCTGTCAAGTCCATCACCTTCAATCCGCGAGCCAGTACCTCTTTATAAGTAATGTCAGTGAACTTCGTTGCTGTGGGGTCTTTCTCGGGATCAGCGGTATAGATACCATCCACACGTGTACCCTTCAGCATCACGTCGGCCTCGATCTCGATACCACGCAGGCTTGAACCCGTGTCCGTAGTGAAGTAAGGCGAGCCTGTGCCTGCCGAGAAAATGCACACGCAGCCCTGTTCCATAGCCTCGATAGCCTTCCATTTGGTGTAGAACTCACCGATAGGCTCCATGCGGATAGCCGTCATCACCTTGTTCTTCACACCGATAGCACCCAGAGCAGAGCTCAACGCCAGCGAATTGATCACCGTAGCGCACATTCCCATCTGGTCGCCCTTTACACGGTCGAAGCCCTTTTGACTGCCACTCAGTCCACGGAAGATGTTGCCGCCACCGATGACGATGCCAATCTGCACGCCCATCTCGCTCACTTCCTTAATCTGCTGAGCATAGTCGCTCAGACGTTCAGGGTCGATACCGTAGCCCTGCTTTCCCATCAGACTCTCACCTGAGAGTTTCAGAAGGATTCTTTTAAATCTTGCCATAATTCTCTTTTTTCGTTATTACGTTATATCGTTATTACGTTATGTCGCTAAATGACAAATTGTACTTCTTTGAAGGCATAGCGCCTATCATGCCCATTATCATCACGCAACAGCAAATGCCCGTCATCCTCCACATCGATGATCTCTGCCATGAATGCCCCCTCTTTGTCGGCATAGGGATGAAAGCCCTTGCGACGATAGAGACGCGAGAGATAGCGCGCCTTCAAATCCTGGGTCAGATACTCATCAAAACGAACGAGAATATCACTTAGCAACTGCTCGCGCTCCGTTTCCTGCCCGTGAATCCGTTTCAGTGACACTGGATTGGGCGCATCACTATGGAACTGTTCCTGGTTCACATTGAGCCCCACGCCGATGATGCAGTCCTTAATACATCCGCCTTGCAACCGGTTCTCTATCAGGATGCCCCCCAACTTCCCGTTACGCCAGTAGATATCGTTAGGCCACTTGATGCTCACGTCGCCGATATGCTGTTCCAGCGTATCGAGGATAGCCAGCGAGATAGCCATCGAGATACGGAACTGCTTCACGGCAGGCACCACCGCTGGGTGTATCAGCAGAGAGAAGAGCAGGTTCTTGCCCCGTTCGCTCTCCCATGTGTTCGTGCCGCAACCACGTCCTGCCGTCTGGTAGTCGGCTACAACCGCCATCCTCTCCGAACCATTTTCCTTTAGCCATCGGTTCGTAGAGTCCGTTTCGTCAATATGTATGATACTCCATTCCATACCAAATGCATACCTTCGCCTACTTTTCGGCAAAGATACTCATTTTATTTAAATACACCAAAAAAAATGACGAAGTTTCATTCCTCCATTGCATTTCAACCATCATCCCTCAGCCTCCTTCCCATGAAGAAGTGAGACAGGTGTGAAGAGCACATTCACATTGACCTTTCCAGTACTCGAACGATAGATGAGCACATTTCCTTCAACGCTTGTTGCTAACTCCGCTGAAGTTATTTTGCTGGTAAAGTAATCCCTTGCAGCTTTTACAACAGGCTTCTTCTGGTTGGCATTCGTAACAATAGCAATACATGCAGTCCTTGACAGCTTGATGGATTTTACCTGTCGCCAACCGTCGTTATTTAGTTGTGCCATCTCATGTCAGTTTATGCCACATATCCATATCGCTGACTCACATAGTTATACACCTTGTCGCGATAGTAGTTGATGCTTTCATCAGAATAGCTCTGTGGGAGTTCTGCCCAGAGTAAATCGCGAATGGTGATAATGAGCGATGCTTTCGTCTCCTGCTTGTCGAAGGGGTGATCCATCGTTTCCAGCTGCTGCTTAATCTTATTCAGCAACTCT